>Ga0209467_1000604_pt1 | contig 45010 bp, 30 predicted proteins | sample Higcelwee11metaG_FD_187175 | JGI IMG/M metagenome (GOLD analysis project Ga0209467, IMG submission 187175) | Freshwater pond sediment microbial communities from the University of Edinburgh, under environmental carbon perturbations - High... | ecosystem: Environmental > Aquatic > Freshwater >... | reverse complement strand
TTCGGAGAATTATGAAATGATCAAAGATAGCAGGCATTTTCAAATCGGTAACGGCAAAATATCGCCATATATTATTATTAGAAAACAAGTTACTGGGATTTAAATTTTCAACAACCGGACACCAGTGATTTCAAGTGTGAGTAATGAGGGCTTGCAAAGATTCAGATAATATACGATTACAGCCAAAGCACGGCAAGTTATTTCATTTCTGAGTTGCGAGTTTTGAGGGCTGAGTTACTTACACCCCATCTGCACAGGCAACACCATCCGGAATCCCCGGAAATCGTTGACTGCTTTGGAAACCACGAATGAGCGCTGTGAACAGCGGAAGGCGAACTTGTCGGGGTAACGCCAGCAGCCGCCCCGTTCCTGGCGGAGGGATTCTTCATCGGATGCTGTGTTTGCGGAATCGGTTTCGTCGTGCCAGACGCTGCACCACTCCATGACGTTGCCGCTCTGGTTCCAGGTGCCGTAGCCGGAGACCCCTTCGGGATAGGCGTAGACCGGGGCTACCGAGTCCGCGCCCCGGTTGTTCCTGTGCCGGCAGTTGTTTTCGTCCCAGCGGTCTCCCCACGGGTAGATCGATCCTTCCGGCCCTCGCGCCGCCTTTTCCCACTCGGCTTCCGTGGGCAGACGGCATCCCGCCCACCGGGCGTAGGCCTCCGCGTCGTCCCAGTTGATCAACACCACCGGGTAGTCGTCGAACTCTTCGGGACAGCCGTCTTCGTGCCAGACTGAAAGCGAGTCGATCCTTGCGCCGATATTGGGCGGCCGATGGCCCGTAGCCTGTACGAACGCCCGGTACTGGCGATTGGTGACGGCGTAGACCGAAATGTAGAACGCTTCGAGAGAGACGGTGCGCTGCGGGCTCTCCCTGTCGAGGCCGTCGCCCATGGTGAAACTGCCTGCGGGCACAAGCACCATCGGGGATCCGTCCCGTTCGTTGACGACGACCGGAGGCAGATCGCCGCCGGATTGGCGGAGCGCGAGTCTCTTGAGTTCGGTAAGGATTTCGTTATGTGTCGGAGTATTCATCGTGCTATTTATTTCTGCGACGAAGCCAAAGCATTCCGGTCGTCGGAGGCGTTGCGCGCCTGTCCGCTAACGACCATTGTCCTCAGTTGTTCGATATGCTCCTGATGCGATGCCGAGAGGGGAACCATCGCTCCGGCTGCGTTGAGCAGATCCCCCGTTTCCAGTTCCCGGCGGTTGTCGCGGAATGCGGGAAACATGGCGTCGTTGACCAGCGCCTGCAGCTCCGCGCCGACGAACCCCTCGGTGGCCGATGCGACGGCGGCAAGGTTGAAGCGCTGCGAGAGCATACTGTAGCCGCGCTCCCTGAGATGGACTTCGAGTATTGTTATCCGCTCGGCGTGGGTGGGAAGATCGAGGAAAAAGACCTCGTCGAACCGGCCTTTGCGCAGGAGTTCGGGGGGGAGCCGCCGGACGTTGTTGGCCGTGGCGAAAACGAATACCGGAGCGGTTTTTTCCTGCATCCAGGTCAGAAAGGTGGCGAACACCCGGCTTGCCGTGCCGCTGTCGCCCATGGAGCCGGCAAAGGCTTTTTCGATTTCGTCAACCCAGAGCACGCAGGGAGCGATCACCTCGGCTATCCGGATGGCTTCGCGAATGTTCTGCTCGCTCGAACCGAGCAGACCGCTGAAGATTGCGCCCACATCCATTCTCAGCAGCGTCATCCCCCAGTGGCCTGCGGTCACTTTTGCGCAGAGGCTTTTTCCGGTTCCGGGAATCCCGATGAGCGCCACCCCTTTCGGCATGCTGAGGCCATACTCGCGCGCATCCTGGCTGAACGCCTCCTGACGCTCGTCGAGCCACCCCTTCAGGGCCCCGAGTCCGCCGACGTTGTTCATGGATCCGGTACAGGGGTAGAGTTCCAGAGCGCCGCTTTCGCGGATGATGTGCCGTTTTTCGTTCAGCACCTGCCGGACGCTCCGCTCGTCGAGCTCCTGGCCTCCGGCAACCACGATGGCTTTGCGGAACGCCCTTCCCGCTTCGACGACGGAGAGGCCGAGCGCGCTTTCGACCAGACGTTCGCGCAAGCCGTGCGTGGCGTTGTCGAGCGATCGCGTCGAGCGGGTCTCCCGTTCGAGCAGCTCCAGCATCTGTCTGGCGTCGGGCTTGCCGACATCGATGGTTGGAATGTCGTGAGCGAGTTCGGCCGGAAGCGTAAACCGGGGAGTGGTGATGATGATGTTCACCGTTTCGGTGCGGAACGGAAGACGCGACGCGAGGTTCCGCAGCATGCGCGAAACCTTGCGGCTGTGCTCGAGGAAATGGTGGAAGTCCTTGAGCACGAATGTTGCGGAGCCCTTGTAGTCGTCGATGATATCGAGCACGGTTTCAGGGGTGGCCGAGAGCTTGCTGAAGCTCGCCGCAGGTTCCCGAAGTTGCCGGAACTGGTCGCCGATATCCCAGGTGATGAGCCCCATGCCTTTCGGCCACTCGCCCGATTGCGACCAGCCGGCAAGCGCGCGCATGGCTTCCTCTTCGTCGATGGTTGCCAGGTGAATGACGGCTACCCGCGCGTCAGCGTTCAGTTTGAGTTCGTCGAGCCAGGCCATATTTCATTATTTTTATTAAACGGTTCTACATCCGGGCATCCCGATAAAATTGTGATGAGCGGTTCGAGTGCAAGGCGGATGGAGCACAGAAACCGGAGCGTACACGACAGTACGTGAGGATTTCGAGCACCACCCAACGCAGCAATCGCATCGCGCAATAAATTTTATAGATGCCCCTCACAGTTTTACCACCGGCAGATCCATCACCGGCAACGGCAATCGCGAGCCGTCGCGCAGCAGGATCCAGGAACGGTTGTTCTCCTCCGTATCCCGCAGCCAGAGCGTGAGGCGGCGGTTGGCGTCCACCCCGAACCCTGCGATGAAGCGCCGCTCGCCCGAACGGCAGGGCGGGACGGCATGGATGAACTCGCTGTCTTCTGGATTGAGTGGCTTATGCCGACTCTCCTCCCGCTCCCCTTCCCGTACCGGACGGAGCCCGTCGGCGCCGTTGACATAGGTGATCAGCGGGCGGCTCATCGAGGAGCGCTCATAAATGACCAGCCCGAGCGTCTCCTGGTTGTCCGAGGCGGCCTTGATATACTTGCTGCACACCGGTTTGCCTGTCGGGTAGGGAGTGCCGCGCGCAACGACGGGAACCAGTTCGAAATCCCGAAGTTCCCGGTTCCAGCTCCGCAGGCAGTAATCGTGGGTCAGCGTCTGGTCGAACATCCCGCCGGAGAAGCGGCATGCGCCACGGGCAATGGCTTCGAACGGATTGCCTGCATGAACCTCGCTACGGGGGAAAAACTCCCGGATTTTCTCCTCGATGCCCGGCAGCAGGCTGCTGCCCCCGACAAGAAAAATCCCCTTGAGCTCCTCCTTGCGCATCCCGGCCCGGTCGCGCGCCTGATCGAGGGCGCGGTCGAGCGTGCGGATGATGTGCTGGTAGAGGTTGTTCCTGCCGGGCTCCCGTTTTTTCTCGAGCACCTCCTTCAGGGTACCGGCAGTGAGGGTGACCTCGATGAGCCGGCCGGTAACGTCGTTATAGCGCGTGAACGATGACTCTTCGCTGCCGCTGGAGATGGCTATTTTCGCCCCCTCAATCGCTTCGAGCAGGGACGGGCCGATCGAGGCGATATCGTCGTCCGTGAGCCCCTCCCGTTCCTGGATGTGTTCCAGCAGCCAGTTATCGACCATGATGCCGCCGATCTCCTCGCCGGCCCGGCCAAGCAATCGGCATTTCGTATGACCGGCATGCAGCAGATCGGTACGGACTATCGAAACGTCGAGGGTGCCGCCGCCGAAATCCACGATGCAGTACGCTTCGCCGTCGAGCACCTCGTCGCTGTACCCGAGCATGCAGGCGGTTGCCTCGTCGATGAAGGTGATGCCCCCCGGAAACCGCTTTATGGCCGCTTCGCGAAGCCAGTCGATATAGTGGTCGAAGGCTTCGACCGGGACGGTCAGCACGATCTCCTCGTCGATGTCGCCGAAATAGCCGCGCACGAACATCAGGATGCGATCGACGAGCTCGTCCGCTGCCTGGCGGGGGTAGATAACCCTGCCGTTGACGCGCCGTCCGCGATTGGCCCCGCCGGTGCGGAGCATATCCATTTTCAGCCACCTGAAGGTTCCCGGATGGTTGACAAAGCCTGAAGCGCCGACCTGGCTGCCGGCAAGCAGCCCGTTATCTTCCGTAAAATGAATGACGGAGGGAATGACCCGCGCGGGTTCCGATCCCGGCTGCGGAAACCTGATTCCGAGATTGGGCAGTTCGGGGGTTTCCACGGCATGCAGGGCTTCGTTCCAGCGTGCGACCACGCTGTTGCATGTCCCGAAATCGAAAGCGAGAGCCATTACTTCAAACGGTTATCATGGGTTACCACTCCATATCCTTCAGTTCTTCCGTCTCCACGGCATTTTTTTCGGTAGCGTCGTCGCTGCCGTCGACGGTGATCAGACCGCGAAGAAAGTACCCCTGCAGGAGCCCGAGCAATTGCAGGAGTTTCCGCTGCAGCTCTGCCGACCGATCGGCCGGTCCGGCACCGGTATGCAGCCTGTCCATCAGCATGCTGCTCTCTTCCGGCGAACCGGGCAGGCGTGTCGCGAGGATACCGGCCACGATGTTGTCCTGCGGCCGGAGCCAGCAGACGTGCTCCTGCCGGGAGCCTCCCTCCGGAACGGTAACGAGGTAGTGCAGCGCGAGTTTTTCGGGCCAGGTGCCGTTCAGGGATATCTCCTGCAGCCTGCTGCGGGGAACCGATCCCCGCTGCGCTCCGGCAAAGAGCGCTCCGGCCCGTCTGAAGGGATCCGGGCTCGAAAGATCCTGCTCCTGCAGCTCGCCGGACCCATACCGTTCCGTCCAGAACGAGAAGATATCCCTCGTGCCGGGCGGTGGGGAGGGCCGTGATTCCAAAAGAAGCTCCGGCAGTTCCCGATAGAGGGCGACCGCAGCCTCGACGACCGCTTTTCCGGAGGGACTTTTCGGCCTTCCGCCGCTCTCTTCCCAGTAGGCGACAACCTCGAGCGCACTGGTGAAGGGCAAACCGTGCAGCCGGTCGAGCAGCGCGTCGTGATCGCCGCAGAGTTTGAGGGCCTCGATCACCAGTTGCGGGTCGTGCCCCTCCCTGACGGCATGGTCGTAAGCCGCCACAAGCCGGGGATTCTGACTTCTGAGGACCGTCGTGCTGATCCGCTGCCTCCGGGCACCGGACGCGGCAAGCCATGCTTTTTCGAAAATGGAGTGATCGGGATCTTCAAGATCGAGGTACCGCTGCGGAGTGCCTCGGGCAAGCCCGAAAAGGGCGTCCATCTCGAGCGCGGGCGCATGGCGGCCTTTCGCTTCGATCTTTTCGGCGATGTCGTCGCGATCGGCGATACTCCAGAGCGTGAATACCATGCCGTTGCCCCAGTCGGTTTCCGGCATGGCCTCAATCGCCTCGAGCATATCCTGCCGAAGCGCTTCGGATGCGTGCGTTCTCTTGAGCGGCTCCTCGAAGCTACGCGATTTCCAGTAGTTCCAGAGCGCGACGTGCATGACCGGCCCGTCGCCGTGCTGCAGAAGCAGCAGACGGCGGAATATCGCATCCGATTCCGGATGCCCGTTCTCTACCGCGCTTGCCAGTTCAACAACCGCTTCCCTGTTCCTGCCCGAAAACAGACGCTCCACCGCCCTCTTTCTGAGGAACGCGCCGAGGAGCGGGGTTGTGGCAAAAAGGTGTTTTTCGGTTTGCATCAGGATTCTGTCAATCCACAAATGAATGATATGAATATTATACTATATCACGATATATCAGGCAAACAGAAGCTGAAAGGCTCCTCTGTAAAGGGCACCTCTATAAAGTTATTTCGCGCCCAAATTGCTGCGTTGGTCGGTGCTCGAAATCCTCATGTACTCCGTGTACACTCCGGTTTCTCCGCTCCGTCCGCCTTGCTCTTTGATCGCTCATCACACTTTATAGAGGTGCCCTAAAGTTATTGCGTGCGGAAGCCATATTTACGGTATAAAGGGTAACCGCATATCTGACACCCCTGGCTGCCGTTATGCCGCCTCTGCGGGGGTGAAGATCCGGGAAGATGAGGGGATGAGAAGACGGATTCATCTCACCCAAGCCAACAAAAAAAGAGTTTTTATTGGATGTTGATTTTATTTAGTCTTAATTAAATAAAATGATCAATAACAAACCTTATACGAGGAGTAACTATGGCAGACGAAAAGAAACAGGGCGGCTTGTTTTCATTGTTCAGAAAAAACAAACCGGTAGAGACCCCGTCGGCAGATACCGGGTCAAAACAACAGACCGTGGCAGCATCAAAACAGGAGCCCAAAAAAGCTCCTCCCGCTTCTGTGCCGGCAACTCCGGAAAAATCCGGAACAAAACCGGCACCTGCCGTGAATCCAGCGTCAGTGCCGAAACAGGCATCACTGGAAAAGAATATTCCCGGCCAGGAAAAAAACGAAAAGATGGAGCCTGTCGATACAGTGGCAGCAATTCGCACCTATATCGAGAGCGTTTCGAGCCTGGGCGTCAATCATCTGAACATGACGAGTACTATTCTCAATAATTTTACGGAATATCTTGCAAAACAGTCGGGAAATCAGAAGCAGAGTCAATAGCGGCAGGAACTGCCCGGTGTGAAAACGGGAAAACGGCGGCTATGCGATCGTTCAGTAGGTTTTCGTCATATCGCTATCCACGCATATTATGAAATCTGCGCGATCCCTGTGCTTCTCTTCCAGATGCCGAACATCATCCTGTTCCACCGTGGTGATGGTCATGTATCGCAGCGAACCATTCTCTCGCTGTAAATAGAATACGATTCCCTCATGAAAATCCGAATGGTAGGCTCCGTTGAAGTGCAGAAAGGTATGGCCGGGTTTATGGTTCAGCAGAATGAAATGCGCCATTGTGGCGTCTTTGATGGCCTGGGCCCTGACCATCCCGGGAGTGCCATGTCCGTCCTCCATCGTCAGAATTTTCCGGTACTGCGGCAATTCAGGATCGAAATGAAAAGGCAACGGCACGATCCACCCTTTTTCTTCGCTGCCGAGCGAGTCCAGAGCGGCAAAGCCTCCGCTTTTATGGACCAGGCGAGCAAATCTTTTCGGGATATTCGTTCCGATAAACCGTATCCGCCGATCCCTGGCGAAATCCACCAGAGGAGCGTAATCCGTTTTATGGTTGGGCCAGAGATGGACCAGGGAATCGAGCCTGGCTGCATCGATCGTGCCGGCCAGATAGTCGTCGAGCGCCTTCCGGGTGTCGGCTTCGAACATTTCAGCCCCCATAATCAGCCTGTTAGTCTTGTGCAGATCCTTGCTCAGCTCCAGCTGGAGCCAGTGTGCGACAGGGTTGTCGTGCAATTCCCCGAACAGAACGACATCGCTTTTCTTCGCTTTGTTGAGCAGCCTATGATAGCTCACCGGTTTACCGGCTTTATCATAGAGGACAAAAGCCGCTTTATCGTGACCGTACGCGCTGAAACTGAAACACGCGACGAAAAGCAGGATGAGAATCTTGTATAACATTAGTAATGCTTATGAGTCGTTAAGGATTTCCAAAAACGCCGATCATCGATTTCCATCGACAACATGCCGGAGATAGTGCGGGATAACAGTCCGTGCTCTTTCCCGAACCATCACACGACGCAACACTCCCCCGCTGTATCCGGTACTGTAACTCCCGCGTTCCTTCAGGGGTTCACGAACAACATCTGTTCCGTTACGGGAAGACAACCATTGATGTATGGAATCCCTCTGTCTCTTGCATTCCCGATCACGTTCGCGGAACGGCTTGCAATCGGATTGCGGAGAGTATAAATAATTTCATTCGGAACTGATCCTGATCAGTTATTTTAAAGAACGTTGCTGGTTCCGCAAAAGTAAAAAAAACGCTTTGTAGTCCGTCAATCCTGAATGAAATCACTCCTGATATGAACAACGAATCCCGCATTCTCTGCAAGCGATTGCAAGACAGAATCATGTCGGCCGATCAGGCCGCATCACTTGTTTTTTCAGGAGCCAATGTCGGCATGAGCGGCTTTACCGGCTCCGGTTATCCAAAGGCGATACCGGTTGCGCTCGCGGAACGGATCGAAAAGGCAAACGCGGATGGACAGAAATTCAGGATCGGTGTATGGACCGGCGCATCCACGGCTCCTGAACTGGATGGAGCCCTGGCCAGGGCTGACGGCGTGGAACTGCGCCTTCCGTACCAGTCCGATCCTACCTGCCGCAAACGCATCAACGCCGGCGAAATGGAATATCTCGATATTCACCTTTCCCATGTAGCCCAGTTCGTCTGGTTCGGATTTCTCGGGAAACTCGATATCGCCGTCATCGAAGTCACCGGCATTCTCGAAGACGGACGCCTGATTCCTTCAACGTCGATCGGCAACAATAAAACATGGCTTGAACAGTCGGACAAAGTCATCCTTGAAGTAAACTCCTTCCAGGATCTGCGTCTGGAAGGAATGCACGATATTTATTACGGAACCAATATTCCTCCGCATCGTCAGCCAATACCGCTGCTCAGGCCCCATGACCGGATCGGCGACCCATATTTGCACTGCGATCCTGACAAAATCATAGCCGTTGTCGAAACGCACAGCCCGGACAGGAATTCGGATTTTGCGGAACCCGATGAAAACTCCCGCTTGATTGCCGGCCATATCCTCGAGTTCTTCGAACATGAAGTGAAAAAAGGACGTCTTCCCAAAAACCTTTTACCTCTGCAATCGGGTGTCGGCAATATCGCCAATGCCGTCATGGCGGGACTGAATCATGGGCCATTCGATAACCTGACGGCCTATACCGAAGTGCTGCAGGACGGCATGCTCGATATGATCCATTCCGGAAAGTTGGTCTCTGCTTCAGCGACGGCATTCTCGGTGAGCAAAACCGCGCTTGAAAAATTTTATGCCCACCTCGATGAATACCGGGACAAGATAGTTCTTCGCCCCCAGGAAATCAGCAATCACCCGGAAGTCATCCGTCGCCTTGGGGTGATTGCCATGAACGGAATGATTGAAGCGGATATTTTCGGAAATGTCAATTCGACACATGTCATGGGCAGTTCCATCATGAACGGCATCGGCGGATCAGGCGATTTCGCACGCAATGCCTACATATCAATATTCATGACACCCTCCCAGGCAAAAAACGGCCAGATATCATGTATTGTCCCCATGGCGTCCCATGTCGATCATACTGAACACGATGTTCAAATCATCGTGACAGAGCAGGGTCTGGCAGACCTGCGCGGGCTCTCTCCCAATCAGCGAGCAAGAGTCATCATTGAAAACTGCGCCCATCCGAAATTCAGGCCGGCCCTTCATGACTACCATAAACGTGCGTTTGACAGCTCTTTCGGAAAACATACCCCTCATCTGCTCGACGAAGCGTTAAGCTGGCATCATCGCTATCTGTCCAGCGGCAGCATGTAAGGCGCCCTCCTTCGAAAAGAACTTTTCCTGTCGACTACTGCACTGCGGAAGCCCGAGCGATGCGGGCTTCCGCAGTGCAGTAGTCGCAACCGCATCCACATAATGCAACACATCCTGTACGGCACGAGTATCCCGACTCCCCTGCATGGATTGTGTTCCCTTTAGGGTTCACAACCAATACGAATAGCCATACCCCCTGTCAGCGCATCATCCTGCGATAGTATTTCATTCGATGCCCCGGAACCAGCCCCGGATGAAAAATCGCGACGAGATCCCTGAGCACTTCGTCCGGTTCCATCATGCCCGTCTCCCAGAAAAGCGTCCGTCCGTCGTCGAAGGTGAGGTTGTCGTTGTTGAACACCTTGCCGGATTTGACCGAAGAGAAATACTGATAGCGTTTGTCATCGCCAAGCAGGTCGGTAATGGTTTTCGCATTGTACCGGGGATTGACCCAGTATTCCGCTTCGATGCCGACCTTGAGGGCGTGTTCGAGACTGACCGGATTCTCTTCGTATTCGCCGCTCTCTTCGAGTATGTAGCGCGCACCTGCGTCGTGCAGGAATCTGATGAACCATGCGCTCGAACCGTGCGTGGTCCAGATGCCTCTGGTGGCGTGGCCGACAATAACCGTCGGGCGCACGCTGAAAGAATCCTTCACCGATGATTCGAGTTTTTCATAACGTTCCGCTGCGCTCCTGAAACAGGCCTCCGCCTCCTTCTCCCTGCCATAAAACGCACCGAAAAACCGTATCCACTCCAGAACGCCGAGAGGATGCTCCTCGAGATGCATGCACACCAGCCCAGGCCTGATGCCCATCGAAAGCAGTTTGTCATGGATGTCGGTATCGCTTCCCGACGAGTAGACGAAGGCAATATCAGGGTCGATGTTCACCATGGTCTCCATGTTCATATCGGCGGACATGCCCGTCTCGAGCACCTCTCCGGCAGCCATCTTCCGGCGGATCCCAGGGTTTCCCGTCCACTTCCCCATGCCCACCCCCGCTATGCTTTCGATCCGGTCGAGCTGCCCGATCATGGCTACCTGCAGGCCAAGACCGCAGGTTACTTTCCTGACAGGAGTGGCCACAACCAGGGCGTCAGGATACCCGGAAGGCGCGGTTTCTCCTCCGGGAACGAGCAGATAGCGATAGAACACCCCGAGCCTGGCCCCTTTCGGCTTCCTGATCTCGATGAGGGTACAGGAACCAACCTTTTTCATGGTAAAACAGCGGGCGTAACGCAGGGGAATTTCCTGCTCCACGACCCTCTTCGCACCCCTTCTGACCGGCCGTTCCCGCTCCTGCCGGCACCCCGCCAGCAGCAGAAGGGGCAGTACCGTCACCAGTACTGCCCGCATGATCCGGAATGAAACGAATCTCATCTGCTTTTCCATACCTCAGAACGTTACCGTATATTTCACGCCGAACGACCTGCCCGGCATGTTGTAACCATCCTTTTCGGTGTAGTTTTCATCCAGAAGGTTCTTCACCGTCAGGGCGACGCTGTTCTTCCCGTCGATGGAAACGCCGACCGTCGCATCGAACACAAGAGCCGGTTCATGCTCAAGAACGGAATTCTTCAGCGTCGGACGTATCGACGTAAAATAGTTGTCCTCGTAACGGGAGCCCAGATAACGGGCGCTGAGACGGGCATTGAGAAGATGGAAGTCGTTGTACTCGATACCGAACGAGCCGAGCCCGGCGCGAACATATTTCATCGGGCTCCCGACGCCGTACTTTGTTACCTCGGCTTCGAATTGACGGGTGTAACTGGCATAGCAGCGCAAGGAATAACGGTAATCGGCCATCGCTCCGAAATCGCAGGAGAGTTCGAACTCCATGCCCCGCAGCCTGGCGCTTGCCGCATTGACATAGGTTTTGATCTTGCTGCCGTCGCTGGTGCTTTCCGTTGTGATGAAATCCTCCCATTCGGTATCGTAGTAGGTGACATCGGCCCGCAATCCCCGTTTCTCGTCGCTCCAGGTCAGACCGGCATCCCAGGTCACGCTCGTTTCCGGCTCCAGGTCCGGGTTGCCCCGCACCGTCCAGCCATAGGTATCGATATACTCCCCGGCCTTCTGCAATGCGGAGGGCGACACAAACGCCCGGCCGATGCTCGCATGGGTCTTCAGGGCAGGCAGTAATGAGTACTGGAAAGCCAGCGATGGGCTGAAAAACCCGTCATGCGTCTCTTCCGTATCCACGTCCGCGATCAGCGGCGTATCAAGCATGGCAAAGGTGCTCATGTCGTAACGCATTCCCGGAGTGACGACAAGCCGCCCGTCGAGGAACGAGAGCCCGGCTTCGGCAAAGAGGCCGAGGCTGCTGGTCCTGCCGTCCGGACTGTAGGGAGCGGCGGAAACCCCTGGAGCGCTGTGCCTTTGGGTTTTGTAGGTCGATGTATGGTAATCGACGCCGGCCGTCACGCGATGCCTGCCGATGGTTACGGCATCCTGCAGCTGAAAACCGTACTCCTCGTTTCGGCCTTCGAAATAGGCGTACGTCTTGCCCGAGGCGCTCTTCAGGTTTCGGCTCTCGTCTTCAGACCAGTAGGGCATGAATTTGACATGGTGTCGTCCCGCCGTACCGGTAAGGGAAATATCCGCGGTTTTGCGGAAGACATCCTTCAATCCGTCTTCATAATAACCCCAGATAGAACCGGGCGTATGAACCGACGGAGCGTTGAAAAACGCGCCGCGCAGGTCGAGCCTGAAACTGTCGCTGAGACGGTAGCCGATGCGGAGCGAACCGGAATTGCTGGAATAGGTGGAATTCCGCATGGCGCCGATCCCTTCCTCGACCATCTCCGGGGAGGGATCCGAGATGAGCGTGTTATTGCCGACCTTGTAATCCTCGTTCTGGCTGAAATACCGGAAACCGAGGTCGAAATCGAAACGGTCGCTGATCGAACCGCCGATCGCGCCGCTGCCGTCGAAGGTTTCGAAGCTGCCGTAGCCGAGCGATACCTTGCCTCTGATGGGTCCCTGGGACTTTTTCGAAATGAAGTTGATGGTGCCTCCCATGCCCTGCGATCCGTACAGTGCCGATGAAGGCCCTTTGATCACCTCGACCCGCTCGATCATGTTCATATCGACGGCGGCGAGGTTTCTCGTGCCAAGCGGCCTGCCGTCAAGCAGATACGAGACATACTCGGCATTGGAATACGAGCCGGCATTCGGAACGAATCCCCTGATCGAGACCCCCGAAAGCATGCCGGGATACTCGATGACGTCAACGCCGGCAGTCTTCTTGAGCAGTTCCGAAGCGCTTGCCGGATCGAGCGCCTCGATATCCTTGCCGGTGATCACCTCGATCTTGCGCGGTATGTTCTTCAGCTGTTCCTGGGAACGTGTCGACGAAACAACGATCTCGCCTGCCGAATGCGCGCTTTCGGCAAGGGCGACATTGAGCAGCTTCCCCTGACCGGGTTTGAGATACCGCGTTGCATAACCGATAGAGCTCACCGTCACCCGGCCCGCATCACCAGGAAGGGTCAGCGTGTATTCGCCGCGCGAATCGGTAACCGTCCCTGCGCCGCTCCCCTCGACCCGAATCGTTGCTCCGGGCAGAGGAGTGCCGTCATCGCGGCTGGTGACGACCCCGGTTATGACCCGGCTTTCGGCCGAGGCTTCCGGCACCCATACCGACACAAGTACGGCAAACAGTCCCGCCGTACGAAAAACTTTCTTGACTGAGTAGGATTTCATCGAGTTTTGTTTTGTGGTTGCACAATGCCAATGCGTTGTTGTTGCTGCCTGTCGGCCCCTTTCCCCCGAATGCAGGAAAGGGCCGGCCCTGCTGCGATAAGGGGGCGTCATCCATGCCGGACTCCGCCCGGACACGCTCTCTGCATGGTGCAGGCAACGGGCGCGGCATCGGAACCCTTCAGGCCCTGTGCCGAAAGGGAGAACGCTTCGCCACCGGAGAAACGGCAATGCCGCCTCCCTCCCGCCGGGAATATCATCTCTTGCTGTCATCTCTGTTCGCTTTTTTCCCGAAGCATTACTTCGTTACGGCAGGTCTTCTGACTCTCCCCATGCTTCCGGCCTTCCCGGTCCGCGGGCGCGGACCAGTGGCCTTTTCGGAAGCACCGCGCCGCCGGCGGATGCCGACGGAGGGATTACAGCAGCGGGCACTGTCCCGGATTTTCACCGGGTTCCCTTTTCATTCCGGCGCCTTGCAGCGCCGGAAACCGTAACTGTTATTAATTATTCAGTTCTGTGTTCTGAGTTCTGTATTCTGAGTGGGACATACAGGACTTATGGGACTTATGGGACTTATGAAAAACTTTAAGAATCAGTCCCTGGCATGCAATGGCACTGCCTATCCTCTCCCTCATCCATTCCCCATTACCCATTATCCATTACCCATTACCCATTACCCATTCTCCTTTATCCTCCACTCACGTTTCCACCGCTCGACCTCATCGCCGGTGAAAATGTCGATCCGGCCGCCCTGAAACGCTCCTTCGACATCGCCGATCCGCTCTTCGAGATCTCCCTCGATGGAGAGGGCCGCCTGGCGCACCGCCTCGAGCAGGTCCGGCCTGGCATCCCAGAGTCCCCTCGCTTCGGCTTCGAGCAGTCGGCGGGTGATCTCTTCGAGCGCCCATGGGTTCTGCCGGCGGATCCATTCACGGTTCTCTTCGTTCTGCACGAAGGTCTCCACCACCTGCTCGAACACCCAGGTCTCCACCTCGCCCGTCGTGGCGCTCCATTTGAAGAGGTTGTTGATACGCGAAGCGAACCCCTGGGCTCCCTGGAAACCGTGCTCTTTCATGGATGCTATCCATGCCTCGTTGCAGAGCTTTGCGCGAACCGAACGCTCGGCCTCATCCCTGAAATCGCGGATATCGGGATTGCCGGGGCGGGTCGTATCGGCCCACCAGGTTTTCACGGCTTTTCCCGACAGCACCTTTGCGGCCGCCGCCATTCCCCCGGCGCTTGCGGCATAGCAGCCGCAGTCGAGCGCATCGTACTCCCCGGAGGTCTGCTTTATGCACGAGATTTCGACCCTTGCAAGCTGGCGGCTGAACAGGTCGTACGCCTTGACCCCCTGGTCGAGCTGCCCGCCGCCATAGGCGTAGCCGGAGTGGTTGATGTAGGTCTCGGCAAGGTCGCGCCGGTCGTTCCATGCCGACGCGTCGAGAGCGAGGGCCACCCCGTTGGCATAGGCGCCGGGCGGCGAGGAAAACACCCGGTAGAGCGACAGGCGCTGCATGAGCGAATCCTCCATCTTCCCGGCGTGGGACTCCTGCAGCGCAGCAAGCTGCTCGAGGGTGTGCTTCCTGACGAAATTGGATTCCGCCGGTTCCTCCTCGAGGGCGCTGACGGCGGCGACCGCCCTGTCGATGAGCGCAAGAAAATGGGGAACCATATCGCGAACGATGCTGCTGGTCTCGATGGTGACATCGATCCTCGGCCTCGGCATGGCGACACCGTCGATGGTGATCGCCAGCTCGTCGAGAGGCGTGAGGGCGATCGCGCCTACCCTGCCGCTCGCCTGCCGCACCGGCCTGACCCCCATGAGGGCGAAGATCTGGGAGAGCAGCTCGCCGTCGGACTTGAAGGCGTCGGAGCTCCAGAGGCTCATGCCGATGCTTTCGGGAAAGCGGCCCTCTTCGCGATAGAATTTGTCAAGCAGCATGTCAGCCATCCCGGATCCGATCTTCCAGGCCGCTTCGGTGGGCATGGTCATGATGTCGGCAGCGTAGAAATTCCTGCCGGAAGGGAGCACGTCAGGCTTTCCCGACGACGGAGCGTCTCCGAGACCCGCTTCGATGTAGCTTCCGGAAAGAGCCCTGATCACGTTGCGCACTTCGTCGCCGGCGCGCCCTATTCCGGCGGCGGTCTCGATGCACCAGTTCGCGAGCCGTTGCGGAATCCGCCCGGCAGCCGCTCTCAGCGCGGCTTCAGCCGAGTCCGGGTCGATAACGGCCGCAAGAATTCCGGAGGCCTTCGTAAATTCGTCTCCCCCGGATGCCGGATGCAGCGCGGCAAGTTCGGCTGCCGAAGGGAAACCCTCGCCGAGACGCGGCAGTGCGCAGAGCAGCATGGACGACACCGCCCGAAGCGACGGCGGCTGACCGAAGAGATGCATCCCCTCCGGAACCATCGAAAGCTTCAGCAGCGACATCCGCCGGGAGAGGGTTTCGACCTCCGCATGCAGCTGGGCGATCGTTGCGCCTTCCGGCAGAAAGCGCAATCCGACTCCGAGATCGAGCAGCTCCTCCTGCAGGGCTTCCTGTCGCGCCGTCTCCCTGCCATCGACCGCTCGCCGGTATTCGCCCAGCAGTTCGTCGTAACGCTGCAGTTCCGTGTTCAGGACTGCCGGACGGCAAGCCGGGGTGAGATGATCGACGATGACCGCGCGACCGCGACGTTTGGCCATCATCCCCTCTCCGGGCGTATCCATGATATAGGGATAGATGTTCGGCAGGTCGCCGAGCGAAATGTCGCTGAAGCAGTTTCGGGAGAGCACCGCCCGCTTGCCGGGAAGATATTCGAGCGCGCCGCTCGTCCCGAAATGGACGACGGCGTCGCACTCCTGCTGTATCCAGAAATAGGTCGCCAGCCAGTGGTGCGGAGGCGATATGCCGGGATCGTGCAGGATACGGCACACCTCCCCGTCACAGCGTGCACCATAGCAGCCACGTTTCGGCTGCGGCATAACCAGCACCTTGCCGAACCTGAGCCCGGTAATGAGCAGGGCCGGTTGTCCTTCGACTTCGAGCGCCATGCCCTCTCCGGGAAAAACTCCCCACTCTTCGTTCACCTGGCTGCGTACCTTTTCGTCGAGGGTGCCGAACCAGGTCTGGTACTCCTCCCGGTTCACGGCGTGCAGGACGCCCCCCTTTCGCAGGATCCCGTCAGCCGTTGTCCAGCGGAACTCAAGCAGCGCCTTCCGATCATGGATCATGGCGAGCAGGTCCTTCCCGGATTCGGGAAGTTCCCCGACGTCGTACCCTTCGTGCCGCATCCGCCGCAGGAGCAGCAGAAGGCTTTCGAAGGTATCGAGTCCTGCCGCCATGCCGATGGTGCTCTCGACTCCCTTGCAGGGATTGTTGTGCAGGATGAGTGCGATGCGCTTTTCGCCGTTCGGCGCATGGCGCAGACGGGCCCAGCGCTTCACCCGCTTCACGACCATGCCGATACGCTCCGCGACGGGAACGGCGGTGCGCACCATTGGCGGATCGCCGGGATTGCGAACCGTTCCGGACACCATGACCGGGTCGATGGCGCCGAACATTTCCGGCTGCACCAGCGAATGGGTCAGGGTCATGGCGCTGATGCCGACGGGATCGTCGAGCCACTCCTCGGGCGAAAGCATGAAATTCCGGATAAGCTGTATCACCGGCACGTCGAGATCCTGCAGCACCCGGCGATCTTCGGTCGTCGAGATCAGGCGCCCGAGCAGGAAGTTCAGAATGATGTCGGGGGGCAGTTCGCCTGAGGAGAACAAGCGGTGCCACGGATAGCGATCGCGCTGCAATGTGGCGGCCTCGCTGTCGCAGAAGACGCAGAACGGAATGACGCCGGCCGCAGAAAGTGCGGCGATGAGAGCATCGACATCGGCATGGTTCCCCTCCGCAAGCAGCGTGTAATGCATGATGATGCCGGCCACGGGAGCCTTCCCGGAAAACCTGTCCGTCGAGCGGAGCCAGCCGGCATAGTCGGCGGCCGTCTCGAAAAAGCTCCCGCTGTCGGGATGATAGATGCCTGTCGTACAGGCCGGGCGGCAGGGCTCGTGAACGAGACCGGCAAGCCGTCGCAACCCGTTATGGAAATTCTCTTTCGAAAGCACGCCGAAATACTCCCGCAGCGTTTGCTGTTCGCCGTCCGAAACGGTGGAAAAGGATTCCGGCAGACCGGGATGCAGGGCGACCCTTACCGGAACCCGCATCATCTTCGGCAGCACTCCCTGCAGACCGGGCGCTTCGGGAGGAACATTTGCCAGCAGCACGTCGATGGCGCCGTTGTCGAGATGTTCGACAAACGGCTCTTCGCCGCCGAAACCGAACGAAAGCAGCTCTATCCCCTCCGGGCGGACCACAGAGGCAAGCTGATGCCAGATTGCCGAACTGTGGATGTTGTTGTAGTATGCGATGGTGATCACGCTCATATCCTGTTTTATGGTTACTGTGCCGTCTGCCGCACGCCGGGAAGGGAACCGACGTCCATCACCATATCCTGAAGGGGCTGCCGGCGCACCCGGTGCGGAAGGGCGAATGCGACCGCCCGATCGATGTCCCCGGCGCCGACGCTGTCGCGTCCGTCCCAGGCTGCGATGGTTTTCGCCGTTTTCATGATGATGATGTCTCCCCGGTGTCCGTCAACGCCTGCATTCAGGCAGCTTTTCGCTATCCCGAGAAGATGGGCGCGGCTTATCGAAACGGACGGACAGAGATCGCGGGCCCGAACGATTCTTTCGGCAAGCTGTTGCGACGCCTCCTGCCATTCGACGAAAAACCGTTCAGGATCTTCCTCGAAGGCGAACCTCCGCTCCATGACCGTCACCCGGTCCCGGGGATCGGTAATCCCTCCGACATGCACGCAGAGGCCGAAACGGTCGAGAAGCTGCGGACGAAGCTCCCCTTCCTCCGGATTCATGGTGCCGACGAGGGTGAACCTCGCCGGATGGGAAAACGACACCCCTTCGCGTTCGATGGTGTTCACGCCCATCGCGGCAGAATCGAGCAGCACATCGACCACATGGTCGTCGAGCAGGTTCACCTCGTCAACGTAGAGAATGCCGCGATGGGCTCCGGAGAGCAGACCGGGTTCGATGCGTTTTTCGCCAGCCTTGAGCGCGTGTTCGAGGTCGAGCGTGCCGACGACCCGGTCTTCGGTAGCCCCGACCGGAAGTTCGACCACCTTTACCTTGCGCAGCTCGACGGGCAAGGCATCGGCAGCCGGCATTGCCTGGCCCGTCACCGCAAAGCACTCCCGAACCGTTTCAGGATCCTCGCCCGGCGAAAGATTGAACGGAATGCCGCCGATCACCCCGATCTCCGGCAGGATGTCGGCAAGCGCCCTTACGGCGGTCGATTTTGCCGTCCCCTTCTCTCCGCGTATGAGAACGCCGGAAATGGCGGGATTGATGATATTGAGAATCAGGGCAAGCTTCATCTCCTCCTGACCGACGATGGCCGTGAAGGGATAGGTGTATTTTTTTTTCATGGTGTCATGTTTTTTACGATGGAAACGAGGGTATCTGCGCGCAGGTCGTCGATGCGGAAATACCATGCATCGAGCAGACCGGCGAGTTTTTTTGCGAGTCCGAAATTGACGAGGCCGGGCTCTTCGGTATCGACAACGAGATAGCGGATGCGCTCTTCACCGGCAACCCGCCGGGCGATCAGGAACGCCTCGTCGAGAGGCCTGGACGAACCGATGGACCGGTTCGCCTTGCCGTCTGTGACAAGAATGACGAGCGGACGCCCCTGCGGTTCCTTGCGCAGATAGTTCATCGCTATTTCGTACCCTTTTACGAGGCCGGCCGAGAAGGGAGTGCGCCCGCCTACCGGCATATCCCTGAGCAGTCTCGCGGCAAGTTCGATGGAAGAGGTGACCGGCAGATTCACCGCCGCGCCCTCCTTGCGGAAGGAGACCATGGCAAGCTTGTCGCGCTTCTGGTATGCGTCGAGCAGAAGCGACATGATCGCCCCTTTCGAGGCCGCCATCCTGCCCCTTGCGCCCATCGAACCGCTCGCGTCCACAACGAAAATGAGCAGATTGCCAAGGCGCTTCTCCCTGATCTTTTCGCGTATATCCTCGTTCTGCAGAACCACCGCCATGCCGTTCGGGTTCAGGCGATACCGCTGGAAGGGCGCTGCGGCCCTCAGCGTGGCGTCAAGCGCGATATCGTTCGTGCCGCGGGGCATGGTGCTTTTGGTGTAGCGCCCCTGTTTCTGCGAAACCCGCGACCGGGAGCGCTTACCCGAACCGCGACGCATTTTGCGGTCCTTCGGCGTCACGATGCTGCGGACCCTGAAGGAGGGGGCTACGCCGAACAGCTCGTCGGTTCCGGAACGATCCGCCCCTTCACCCCGATCTTCCGGCTCCTGCGGTTCCGCCGGCTCCTGCCGATCTCCGTCGCTCTCTGCTGGCCGGTCTCCTTCGGGGCCTTCAGCGCTCTTCTCCCCGGAGTTCTCCTTCGGCTCCCCGGGCGTCCGGCCATCATCTTCCGGCTGCTGCCGGTTGTCGTTCTCCTGCCCTTCGCCCTGTTCCGGCTCCCTGGGCCGCTCTTCGGGCGGAGGCACGGGGTCCCTGCGCCGATGGACGAGAGCGAGCGGAGCCACTCCGGTGATATCGGCAACCGACACTTCCCGTGAACCTCGCAGTGCGGCACTCGCCCGTGCGGCCTGCTCGATGACAAGATCAGCCCGATGGCCGGCGACGTTACTGTTGCGGCACAGCTCCGAAATGAACCCCCGCAGGTGTGAGGGCATCCGTACCGCAGGCAGAAGGAGACGCGCGGCCGCAATCTTTTCGGCGATCCGCCGCTCTTCATCGCTGCTGTGTCCGGCAAATGCGTCGGGATCGCTGTCGAAAGCCTCCCTGCGAAGCATCAGCTCCACCCGCAGATCCGGATCGGTTTCGCCATGGACCTCCACACAGAGGCCGAACCGGTCGAGCAGCTGCGGACGAAGTTCGCCCTCTTCGGGATTCATGGTGCCGGCAAGCACGAACAGCGAGGGATGCACAAGGGTCATGCCTTCGCGCTCCACACGATTCTCTCCGGAAGAGGCCGCATCGAGCACGATATCGACAAGATGGTCGTCAAGCAGGTTCACTTCATCGACATAGAGAATTCCCTCATGGGCTTTGGCAAGGAGCCCTGGCTGGAAAATCCTGCGGCCCTCTTTCATGGTTTCCTGAAAATCGATACCGCCGGCAACCATCTCTTCGGTTGCGTTGAGCGGAAGCGTAACGACCGCCGCCGCTCCTTGCCCGGCTCTCTGCCGACGTTCGGGAAGCAGTTGGCCGAGCGCCCTGACAGCGCTCGATTTGGCGGTTCCTTTTTCCCCGCGGACGAGCACTCCGCCGGTACGGGGATTGACCGCATTGAGCAGCAGGGCCTTTTTGAGATCCTCCTGCCCGACAATCGCCGAAAATGGAAAGTATTTTCTTTTCATGGTATGTTTCAGAAGGTGTAATTCATGCCGATCTCCCACTCGCGGGGCGGGGCATCATAACCGTCGGCGTAGAGATATTCGCTGTCGAACAGATTGTCGATATCGACGAAAAACTGCGCCGATCCTGTCCGGTAATCGACCCTGAGAGCAGCCACGAGATAACCCGCAATGGTATCGGTGTTGTCGGTTCTCGCGAAAACCTTCCCGGTATATTTCACATCCGTCCTGATGGAGAGCCCGTCTGCCGGTTTCAGGAGAAGCTCTCCCGAAACGGTGTGGAAGGGAATGGCGGGCAGCCAGAGGCCGGTCTCTTCGTTGCGGGCGTGAAGATAGAGGTACGAAGGCGTAAACTCGATCCATGGCGACGGTTTCCAGGAAAGCGAAGCCTCCACTCCCTGATAGATGACCTCTCCGAAATTCTCGTACTTTCCGGTATTGTCCGAAGCACGCACATAGGTGATGCGATCGGTGATGTCCCGATGAAAAAACGACAGTTCGGCGCTGAGCTTTTCCGAGGGAGCGAACGACACCGAGCAGCCGGTGTTCAATGCCTGCTCCATCTCAAGACCGGGATTGGGACGGGTGGTCGAGGTCTCGTTATAGCGCTGCCTGAAGGTCGGCAGGTTATTTGTCGCGCCGGCCGTCAGCTCCACTCTCCACGGCTTCCTTTTCCACGCCACCTTCGCCTCCGGATTCAGGGTATTGCGGAAAGCGGAGTAGATGTTCTCACGGATGCCGACATCGGCCGACCACGGGCCATCCTTCTGCCGGAAAAGCCTGGTAAGATGCAGCCAGCCCCGCCGCTCCTCTTTCGCGCCGAACCCGCTGCCGCTTGCCGACTGCCATTCGTAGCCGAAACCGGCCTTCAGCGATCCGGCAAGAGGCAGGCTGACCGGCCCATCGACACTCATACCGGCGGAGAGCACCTCTAGGCCGGAAAAAAAGTCCCTGTCGGAATCGCTGTTCTGCGTCAGGGTTTTACGGAACCAGGCCCGCCCGTCAAGGGAATTGCGGCTGATGCCGAAAAGCAGCGAATAGTCGTCGTACCCCATTCGGGCGTTCGGCGTCCGGCTTCCGGGGTACCCCCGCATCCCCTTCTCCTGCGTGCTATAGTCACCGGAAAGGAACAGCGAGGTGCCTTCAAGCGGAGCGTAATCGAGACGCAACCCCGTGCGATACTCCCGCTTGTCGTCGTTGACCGTAAATCCGTCGTACCCCTTCGCTCCCGCAGTCAGGTTCGCGGCAAAACGGTCGAAACGGCCCTGCAGGTTGATATCGGCATGCCTTTCCCCGTTATTGCCGGCGCCGACGCCGACCATTCCGCCTATGCGGCCGGCCTTTTTCGAGGTGATGACGATAACGCCGCCCTCCGTATTGTCGCCGTACGAGACGCTCCCCCTCCCTTTGTGGATCACGATTTTTTCGATGCCGGAGAGGGAGATCATCGACCATTTCACCGATCCCGAATGCGATGTCGGATCGTTTATCGGCCGCCCGTCGAGCAGTACCTTCACGTTGGAAGAGCCCCGTATGGAGACCGACGATTCGCTCGCCCTGACGCCGGGGATGCGATTGAGAAGCTCGGCGACATCCGTGGCGTCCGTGGCTTCGAGTTCGGACGCGCTTATGGCAACGATATCTTCGTTGCCCGCCGCCAGGAGCCGTTCCTGCCTGACGCCCCCCATGATCAGCGCGATAACCAGCAGCATAACCCGGACACCGTTCACTCGTTGATCTCCTCGAGCTGGCCTTCGGTTTCGAGATACTCCTCCTGCAGGCGCAGCTTCATGTCGTCACCCGCATTCCACATGCCCCGGCTGATCGCTTCGAGCAGCTTGTCGAGAATGTTCTGGCGCGCATAGGGATTGACCTCATCCATCCACTTCTTCATCGCTTCGTCGAAGACATACTTGCCGGCAACGCGCTCGTACATCCAGTCATCGACCACCTCGGCCGTGGCGTCCCAGCCGAGTATGATATCGAGCACCTTCGAGATGTCGCCCGCCCCCTTGTAGCCGTGCCGCTTCAGCCCTTCGAGCCATTTCGGATTGAGCAGGCGAGAACGGAAAACATGCTTCGCCTCCTCGAAGGTGGTGCGCACCTGCACCCGGTTCGGATCGGAGCTGTCGCCCATGTAGGCTTCCGGCAGAACGCCCCCTCGCTGGCTCTTTGCCGCCGTGATGAGACCGCCATAGTAGTTGTAGTAATCGGTGCATGAGAACATGTCGTATTCGCGGGTGTCCTCGTTTTTCACCGTGGCGTCCATGCGGGAAAGCACCCTGCGGAAGGTATCGGGTTTCTGCCGGCCGCAGGATCCCCGGCCGTAGGCATGCGAAGAGTAGCGGATGTAGTTGGCCGCCAGGTCCTCCTGCGTCTGCCAGTTCTTCGATTCGATCAGCTCCGAAACCCCCGCCCCGTAGGTGCCCGGAGGGCAGCCGAAAACCCGGAACGAAGCTTCGCGGAGCGCTTCTTCGTCGTTCATGCCGTTCCGCCGGTACTCCTCGACGTCCGCAAGCACGTTGCGGCGGAGCAGATTGCTTTCGGGCGGCTCGTCAAGCGCGGCGACCATCCTGACCGCATCGTCGATACGTTCGACAAGCAGCGGAAACGCGTCGCGGAAAAATCCGGAAATCCTGGGCACAATGTCGAGCCTCGGACGCCCGAGTTCGGCGAGGGGAATGACTTCGACCCCTTTTACGTAGCCGCTGCCCTGCTGCCAGACCGGCCTGACGCCCATGAGGTAAAAGATTTCCGCGAGATCGTCGCCTCCGGAACGCATGGTGGCCCCGCCGAAGAGGATGATGCCGATGCTGCGGGGATACTCGCCTTTCTCTGCCAGATAGCGCCCGACGAGCGCATCGCCAAGACTGCAGCCGACTTTCCAGGCGGCAGGCGTCGGAATCCTTTGCGGATCGATCGAGAAGAAATTGCGCCCGGTCGGCAGGATGTCGGCCTGCCCCCTGGTAGGCGCTCCCGAAGGGCCGGGCTCGACAAAACGACCGGAAAAGCCCTTCAGGGAAGCATCTATCTCGTCGGTTACCCGCAGCAGACGGGGAACCAGATCGGTGCAGATGTATTGCAGCCCTGCCATCACATCGGGTGTCGCCAGCTCCGGCATGGCGGCCTGCACCGCATCGGGCGCAACAGCCCGGTACCCTTCCGAGGAGAGCCGCTTCACCATCGCGAGCGCATGCTCATGGGCGAGACGGATTTTCTCCCCGCCGGTATCGCAGGTCGGGCCGAATACCGGAGAACCCTTGCGGCGAAGCAGGTCGTCGTAATCGAATCCCATGGCCCTGACGATCGATTCCCGCAGCGACGGCACGCCGCCCTGGTCGAGCCTCGTGAGCTGCACGAGCAGTTCGGCAAGACGGTCATCTTCGGGAGCGACGCCCATGGTATGCAGACCGTCGGAAACCATGGTGTCGGCAATCTCGTCGAGCCTGGCGTGCAGCACTTCGAGAAATTTTTCGAAATCCGCCATCGCATCTTCGCGACCGTACCCGGTGTCCTTGTCGAGATCGGCGGCGACCAACGCGTCCCAGATCATCGGGCGCAGCACGTCGAGCTTCGCCGGATCGCTGTTTCGCGCTTCCGCATAGCTCCGCAGGTGGCCGTCGAGCACGGCCATCTCTTCGTAGAGGTCGGCGTTGGTGAAGACCGGCGTCATGTGGTCGATGATGCAGCAGTTCGACCGGCGCTTGGCCTGCGTTCCCTCGCTCGGATTGTTGATGATATAGGGATAGATGTTCGGCAGATCCATGATGGCCAGATCCGGGTAACACTCCTCCGAAAGCCCGAGCGCCTTGCCGGGCAGCCACTCCAGCGAACCGTGCGTGCCGACATGCATGACGGCATCGGCCCTGAAGACGTCCCTGATCCAGCGATAGTGCGCAAGATAGTGGTGCGGCGGCGGTATATCGGGATCGTGCAGCATCTGATCCTGACGCTCGATGCTTCCCCGTGAGGGCTGGATGGTGATGAACACGTTCCCGTTGATCGTGCCCGGAAAGAGCAGCTCTTCGTCGTGAACGAACAGTTCCCCCGGCATCCGCCCCCACTCCTTTACCATCTTCTGCTTCACGCCTGTCGGCAGCGCCTCATGCCAGGGCTGGTACCGCTCCCGCTTCGCTGTCGCTTCGGCTTTGGCGGCCATCTGCTCCGGGGTGAGCCAGCGGCGGTCGCAGGTCATTCCGGAGACAAGCTCGCGCGCAAGATCGTCGCCGGTTTCGTACTGCCTTCCGACCGCATACCCCTCCTCCGCCATTCTTTCGAGCAGCAGTCTGACGCTCGCGAAGCTGTCGAGACCCGAAGCGCACCCGATGCGGTCGTTACGGGGCGGGTAGTGGTGGAAGATGATGGCGATGCGTTTGTCGGCGTTCGGTTTCCGGCGAAGTTCAGCCCACCGGAGCGCCATGTCGGCCAGTTTGGCCGTACGCTCTTCGATGGGCATGATTTTCAGGACCTCGCCGCCGGTCACGGGATCGATGCCGCGATGCTCCCTGGTCGAAAAGGGCACCGTCATGAGAGCGCCGTCGAATTCGGGCTGCGCGGCGTTGTAGGAGACTTCCATGGTGCCAAGCCCCTGTACGCTCTGCTGCCACTGCTCCCTGCTCTGAAACGTATTGAATGCCTGCAGAAAGGGAACGTCGAGACCCGGCAGGATGCCCGTGTAATCCGGTGATGCCAGGGTGAGGGAAAAAAGCATGGGATTGATGAGCACATCGATGCGGCTTGTGCCGTCAGGATGACGGAAATAGCGATCGGCCACATAGTCGGCGCCCCTGTTACCGCGCATCACGTCGCGGTACCGGTGATGAAACACCGCAATGACGCCGACCCCCCGCTTCCCGATCTCCCGGATGAGACCATCGTAAGCGGCAAGATCGGCGTCGACGAAGTAGTTCTGGTAAAACCAGATACCGACGACGGGCTTCGAGGGATCGACATGCTTCGCAAGGTATCCTTCGAAATCGTCGAAAGCCGGCCAGTCGGGATGATACACCCCTTCGTGCGGCATTTCCACAGGCTCGGCAACCTCTGTCTCTTCGGCATGGAGAAGCTTGTGCAGATACCGGAGCAGATTCGCGAAATTCAGGGTGCCTCCGTTCTGCAGATAACGCCGGATCCTCTCCCCCGCTTCCGTACCATACAGGATGCTGTGTTCACGGGCAAGATCGAGCGCCTCATCGTCGCCGCCTCCGGCATGGATCACGACAAGAGGAACGGAGTCTCCTTTTTCCCGTCTCTGCGAGCAGGCATCGAGAAAGGCGTCGAAGGCAGGAAACGAGGCCTTGCCGCCCATAAGCCGGATAATGACCACATGCGAGGCTGCCGCAATCAGGGCGAACGACGCTATCTGCTGCGGAGAGGAGAGCTGCGCGGCAATGCGGGCCGTCACCTTCGCCTTGCCGCCTTCACCGTTATAGAGGCGCACCCCGCCTGAGAGCGTGGCGACTTCGGAAGGATTGACGCTGAAATAGCTGAGCGAAAAATGGTTCATGATGGAATTTCTCCTGTTTGCTTGCAGTAATCGTATATGGTTCGATAGAGCGTACAGACGAGGTCGCACTGGTTCCCTCTGTTGTAATGCATCCGGGACGGGCAGTCGCCCGGACAGCGCCCCTCGAGCACACAGCCGGAGCACCCTCCCCTGACCGGAGACGCTCCGGCAAAGGTTCGGAAAGGCGACATGTCGGGGCGGGCGAGCGTTCCGAGAAAAAAATCAGGATCCCCCATGGTCTGGGTGCAGGGGTAAAGCTCGCCTCCGGGCGTAACGGCGAGGCTCGCTCCGGTGCAGGCGGAACAGTAGGGTGCTGCCGGAACGGCGTTTTTCAAAGCCCTCTGTACCAGCTGTTTTTCCCGAAGGACAAGAGGATGCCTTCGTTCACGGTTCAGCAGGTCGAGCGTGCCGAGCAGCCCCCCTATGCCCTGGCGCAACAGCGCCTCTTCAGGCGGTTCGATCCCGCTTCCCGGAAATGCAGAGCCTTTCCGCACGAGCAGGTCGAGTCCGATAGCCGAAGCCATTGGCCAGGAGTGCAGGGCCATGGCAAGCTTTGCAAGCTCTCCGGTATTCACGGCGGAAAGCACCGTGGTGACGCTGAAGGGAACCCCTTCGTCATCGAGTATCCTCATGGCCCTGTAGGTTGCCGCACTCTGGCCCCGCATCCGCTCCTGTATTCCCGGCAGACCGTCCACGCTTATGCCTACTGCGGTCCTGTGCTCCCTGAACTTTCGCACGGCGTCGCGGTTGAGCAATATGCCGTTTGTCTGGATGGCCGTCGTCGCCGGCAGAGCCTCGGCGTGGATATGCTCGAGAACGGCGAAGACAAGATCTGCTGCAAGCAGCGGCTCCCCCCCTGTGAACTGGACATGGAAGGGCTTTCCCCCCAGGGCCGCCGCGTCGAGCGCGCAGAGGGCCGTATCGAGACTCATGAACTCCCCGGAACGGCGCCCTCCTTCATAGCAGTAGCGGCAGGAGAGATTGCATGCCGTCGTCACCACGAGCATCAGGGAGGATACCATGGAAAGCGTCATCGTCTCCCCTCCGGTCTCCGACGGCTGAAGCACTCTCCGAGCGCCCGTTTTTGCCGTTCTATCTTGCCGAGCCACTCCTCACGGGAAGCGAAAGAAAACTCGAAAACGACCGTTTCCGGCTCGATCCGGTCGAAAAGGGCGGCAATGGAGGGGTGTTCGAACGCCTCGTGCCGGTCGATATGCCGGACATGACGCGCCGCCACGCCGAACCGCTCCCAGAATGTCGCGGCTCCGGCAAAAGGATTGGCGATCGTCCGGCTTGCCCGCACATAGTCGCCCGACAGACTCCTGCACAGATGCACCGCCCTGACCAGATCGCGATACTCGCCGAGACGATCGACCTCATCAAGAAGAAAAGAGATCGCTTCGGCCTCCGTTTTCAGCGACTGGTTCTTGTTGAAAACATGACCGGTATCGAGCACCAGACCGCAACGGGAATACGACACTCCCGAAAGCAGTCGTTCGATCTCCCTGACGCTGTCCAGCCGGAAATTTCCGGGCCACCAGAGGTTTTCGAACAGGATCCACCCCTTGTAGGAGGTCTGTCGAACGACTTCACTGATGATTTCAGCCGACAGGTCGATCGTCTCCCGCCAGTTCCAGGGCGGCTGCCAGTTGAAAACATAATCGAGCTCGTAGTGCACCGGGTGGAAAACCACATACGGAACATCGAACCGGCATGCCAGATCGAGCTGTCTGCGGTAGCAGTCGATGATCGCGTCGCGATCCGTGCCGCCGTAATAGAACCGCACGTTCTCCTCGCTGCCGAACATATCGACAAGCGCCTGGCGGTCGTTGTTCCATATCTGTCTGATCATCACGAAAAAACGGAGATGGATGCCGCCGATGATCCGCTCCGGAATGACGTCATAATCGTAATCCCCGACCGGGTAGATCTCGTATCCGTCAAAACCGGTCTGTTCGAGCAGTGAGACAGCATCGGCCCAATGCTCGCCGGCTATGGCGACATCTCCGGGATGCGTGCTGATATTGAGAAGAAAACGCATGATTGTTCGATGTTCGGTTATCGGTTAATCCGGGCAGACGATGCAGCCGTGCTCCTGACTGATCAGCACGAAGGTGAGCCCGATGGAGGGAATCACCGACGCACAGGTGCTCCTGCATGCTTCGGCAAGTTCCCGGTAGAAGGGCTCTTGCGCCCTGAACGGAATAAGCTCCACGACGCTGCGCACCAGTTCCCTCTCCATGATGCGCTCCCCTGTGCTCTCCGGATATCCTGTTTTTGCGGCAAGCCCTGCGATAAACTCCCTGTCGAGCCCGACGCTCCGGCTCGACAGATCGAGCTCCCCCTGCGCAAGCTTGGTGCACTTCGCAAGCATGACCCCGACGACAACCCGCTCGAAGCCGCCGATATCGCCAATCATTTCAAGCGTTTTGCCGATCCTGTTGCCGTAATGGATGAAGGCCTGCTCCGGAAGGCCAGGGAATACGCTCCGGAGCGCGTTTTCGCTCCGGGCTCCGGCCGAAATGGCCAGTTCGCGGCATCCGTTTTCCGCGGCGACCTGCAACGCCCTCCGGATCGAGTCGAGGTAGGCCTGCCCGGAATACGGCACGACGATGCCGCTCGTTCCGATGATTGAAATGCCGCCAAGCACGCCGAGCCGCGCGTTCATGGTTTTTTCGGCCAGCGCGGCGCCGCCCGGAACCGATATGCGGACCGAGGCGCCGCCCGAAACCCCGTACCTGTCCAGAAGCGTCCGTACGACTCCGGTTATCATGGTTCTCGGTACGGGGTTGATGGCCGGCTCCCCGAGCGGAATGCCGAGACCGGCAAGGGTTACGGTCCCGACCCCCTCCCCGTGCAGGAACAGGACGGTTCCGTCCTGAAGATCGGGACGAAGCGACACTTCGCTGCAGATCGAGAGGCCGCTGGTCACATCAGGATCGTCGCCGCCGTCCTTTTTCACGCACGCCGTCGCCGAAATGCCGGAACGCCGGCTTTCGGTTACGGAAAATCCCGCGCACTGCCCGCCGGGCAACCTGATGACGGCTTCATGCACGCGCAGACCGGAGAGCAGCATCGACAGCGATGCTTTTGTCGCGGCGGCGGCGCAGGCCCCCGTCGTGAACCCTGTCCGGAGCGCTTTTCCCGAGTCGTTCACGGCCGCTCCCCCCTGTCGGACAACGCCTCGCGCAGAGCCGCGACGGAGTGAACGGTCCTGAACGTGGCGGGCAGAACAGGACGCCGAACGATGACTGCGGAGATGCCGCATGCCTTTGCCGCGGCAAGCTTGACCGGCAGAAAACCGGACGATCCGCTCTCCTTGCAGAGCAGGCAATCGATACCGTGCAGGCGATAGGTCGCCTCTTCCTCGGCCTGACTGCACGATGGCGCCTTTCGGATGATATCCTCTTCCGGAAATCCTTCACGTATCGCAAGATCGTACGAGCGCTCCGCAGGCAGTATCCTCACCTTCATGCGATGCTCCGTCCAGTACGGACGAAGAACGGAAACGCTCTGCACGCCCGTGGCGGCAAGAACGACGCGAGGCTTCATGATTTCGAGAAGACCTGCCGCCGCGGCGAGGGAATCCGCGAAACGGACACGGGGAGTGTCGATGAGTTCAGGGTCGATACGGTAATCGCGTTCCAGCCTGATGACAGGCAGGGAAAGGGTGCCTGCGACCCGCGCAATCGTCCGGTGCAGGCCGATCGCGAAAGGATGGGCCGCATCGATAATCAGGCGAATCTCCCTTTCGGCCAGCAGGGAAACCATCGTTCTGTCGTTGAGCGCTCCGTTACGATGTTCGCCGTGGCTCATGGGAAAACAGCCCGAAGCGGACTTCGTTGCGTAGAGGTAGCGCCGCGACATGCCGTCGAGCAGGCCTGCGGCCAGGCGACCCTCGGTAGTACCGCCAAAGAGGATGATCATGCCCGTACGGCCTCCCCTGCCGAGTCCCTGAAGCCGTGCGCGAATGCCGGGTCGTAAAGCTTCGAGCGTTTTCCCCTGGCTCCGAGAGCGGCTCCGACGACCAGGAGCACGGTATTGCTTTTGCCGGTCATGCCGACCAGTTCGGCCAGACGGGAAAGCTCGCCGCGCAGGATATGCTCGTCGTCCCAGGTGAGGCGATAGCAGACCGCAACCGGGGTATCGGGAGAGTAATGCCGGAGCAGTTCATCCTGCACACTCGCGGCGATGCCTGCGCTCAGGTAGATGCACATGGTGCTCTGCGACCGGGCCAGCTCGCAGAGGCGCTCCTTTTCCGGAACCGGGGTCCTCCCTGCCGCGCGGGTAAGAATGATGGTCTGGACGGTTTCGGGGATCGTGAATTCGGCATGCAATGCGGCGGCGGCAGCCTGAAAAGAGGAGACGCCCGGCACGATCTCATAGCGCATGTCGTGCTCTTCGAACCAGGCCATCTGCTCCTGGATTGCGCCGTAGATCGACGGATCACCGGTGTGCAGCCTGACCACGAACCTGCCTGACCGGTAAAAGCGGTTCATGAGCTCGAGCTGCTCTTCGAGCGCCATGCCTGCGGAACTCCGTACGAGCGCTCCGGGCCTGGCCGCATGGGTGAGCTTTTCCGGCACGAGGCTTCCTGCGTAAAGGATGAGGTCGGCCTTCTCCAGAAAACGGCGGCCCCTGAGGGTTATCAGTTCCGGATCGCCGGGGCCCGCCCCCACGATGGCGATCAATCCCTCCCTGGCCGCACCGGCTGCAAGGCTTACGGCCATGGTGAAGAACCGGGGAGAGCCTGCGGCAGCGCCGGGTATGGCGCATTTCCGCTTCTCCGCGATCCAGCCGGCACTTCCGGCAAGCAGGGCTGAAGCGGCTTCGGCTACGCTCGGCACACCGATTTTCCGCATCACCGTCGCGGACGGATTGGGCACGCCGTCCACACGGCCGAGATCTTCGGCGGAAAAGCAGTGAAACGGTATCTGCAGTTTGCCGGAAAGTTCCACAAAAGCCGGTTCGTCGGCCTTCAGATCGATGGAGCCCAGCGAACGGATCGACAGGGGCGAAAGGCCAAGCTGCAGAAACCCTGCCTCGAAGGCGTCTATGAAGCCGCGGGGATCGATGTTCTTTTCACATCCGAGCCCGACACAGAGCACTTTCGGGCGGTAGAAGACAGCCGGAACCGGAGGTTCGTACCGCCGGTGCGTCACGGCAAGCAGCAGCGCGTACGAGTCGAACGGTATTGCCCGGTAGTCGTAGTAGATATCGACGAACTCCGGTTTCGTGCGCTCCAGCATCTCCGTCACCCGGTCGCGCACGTCGAGCAGAAGCGCGGTGCGCGCGTGGTTCACATAGTCCGCCATCATGAAGGTCATCGAGCGGCTTCCCCACGGCTCCACGCTCCATCCCTCCTGGCGGCCGAGAATATCGAGAGGCCAGAGACCCTGGACGTCGCTCGACGTGGTGACGACCGGCTGGGCGCCGAGATGACGGGAGAGGCGCAGGGCGAGATCGTTGGCGCCCCCCCTGTGGCCGGAGAGCACCGGCTGGACGAAAAGGCCGTTTTCATCGCAGTTCACGACGGCCGGATCGCATCTCTTGTCCCCTATGACGGGAGCGATCGCGCGGACGCATATGCCGAGCGAGCCGATGAATATAAACGCATCCCGGTTCATGAACTCCTGACGGACATGGCCGGCGATCGAAGGCACTTTCAGCAATCCCTCGCCCTCCCTTGCGGAAATGATTTCGACCCGGCAGCCGGGTTCTCCCGAAAGATAGTCCCGAAGGTTTCGGGCAACCGCTGCGCCCTTTCCGGTAAGCGCGGCAATGGTGATGGTATGGTGTTTCATGATGGTGTTCCGTTCTTTTCCGCCGCAGCGATGGTTATGGGATGGTGGCTGCCCGATACGATGCGGAGCTCCTCGAGCTGCCGGTAGCCGGAGCCTGCCGTCAGTGAGCGGAATACGTCGAGCGTGTTCTGCTGTACGGCATTCACCGCAACGCGGCCTCCCGGCGACAGCATACGGTCGAGAACGGCAAACACCTCCCGAAGCCGTCCGCCATGCCCTCCGATGAAGACCGCATCGAGTGTGCCGTCCCCGCCCGCATAGATCTCATGCCGCTGATCGAGAAAATCGCCCATCACCGTTCTGATGCCCGGGACCCTGAACCTTCTGCAATTGCTCCTGAATATCGCTTCGCACTCCGGACGCCGCTCGAATGCGGTCACCTCGAGATCCGGCGCCAGCCGTTTCGCTTCGATCGAGACCGACCCGGTGCAGAAGCCGATATCCCAGAAAGTCCCGGCATTGGCAAGGTTCAGCCGCGAAAGCGTGGCCATGCGTACCGGCATTTTCGTGATCATGTCGGGACGACCGGGAAGCCCCTCGAATTCCGCTTCGCCTATGCCGAACGATCGCCAGGGAGGCTCTTCGGCCATGAGCAGAACGCAATTGAGCGAGTGGAAATCCTCATCGGCCGCATCCTCCGGCCTGAAGGTGCGCACCCGCTCTTCGGGGCCGCCGAGCGCCTCGCCGACAACCATGACGTACTCCGTAAAGCCGAAATCGAGCAGCCGCGACGCGATGGCCGCAGGGGTTTTCCTGCTGTCGGTAAGCACTCCTATAAGCGGGGAACCGGCGATCAGAAGACGGTCCAGTTCCTGCCATCCGCGACCGGTCAGAGAGGCATGGCGCATCTCCTGGTAGGGCAGCAGCATCCGGTGGGCAAGCAGCTGGAGGGAGTGAAAAAACGGAAAACAGCGTAAGGCGGCGTGCGGAAAAACGCGCTGCAATGTCGCACCGAAACCGTAGAAGAAGGGGTCTCCCGATGTGAAAACCGCTACCGGTTCCGGCTCCGCGCCAAGGGAAGCGAGCACTCCGTCAAGCGGCGGCGAAATGGTGATCCAGCGATACCCCGAAGGCAGCAGGCTGGCGACGATGGCGCGATGACGGACGCCGCCGGCAAAAACCCGGTGAGACAGGAGAACTTCGCGTGCTTCACGCGAGAGTTCCGGACTGCGGCTGTCGCCGATACCGATGAGGGTGAACTGTTCAGACATCGCGGCCGGGCTTCATGGTTCGGGCGTCGTCGAGACTCATGGCAGCGTTGACGATGGTGGCGGCAACGGCGCTTCCCCCCTTGCGTCCCTCGATCACGGCAATCGGCGTCTTGCCGCAGGCGGCTTTCAGACGCAGTTTCGACTCGACGACATGCACGAAACCGACCGGAGCGCCGATCACGCCCATTGGCGAAAAGCTCCCCCGATGCAGCAGATTGGCCGCCTCCATGAGCGCGGTCGGAGCGTTGCCGATCACAAAAAGCGCATGGGGATGCTCCCTTGCGGCAAGCCGCATGCCTGCCTGGGAACGGGTTATCCCCAGCTTTTCGGCCATCTCCGGAACCCTGGAGTCGCCGAGATAACAGCAGACCGATATGCCGTAACGCTCCAGGGCGGCCTTGCGCAGTCCCGACTGCACCATGGTGACGTCGGTCACGATCTCCGCACCACCGGCAGTGAGCTGCCGGTGCCAGGAAGCTATCGCTCCCGGCGAAGCGTAAAACAGCTCCTCGAACTCGAAATCCGCCGTTGTGTGGATGGTATGGATAAGCGCCCACAGCATGTCGGGCGGGTGATCGCCTCCCCGCTTCAGCATGCCGGCGATGGTGCGGAAGCTTTCGATCATGATCGACTGTCCGACGCCGTGCGGCGCTTCGCCGCTCTCCTGCAGGCGGTAGCCTCTCGGCGTGATCATGCTGCCGCGGGCAGCGAAGGTGGCAGCGTTGCCTATCAGCATGACTGAAAACATGTCGAGGGAGTCCGGATCGAACGCTCCAAGCGTGGTGAGCAGGAGCGACTCGTCCGCACGCCCGACATTGCGGGCTATGCCCAGAGGCGTTCCGGCGCTGCGGCTCCGCAGAAAAAGCTCCTTCAGACGGTGAATCTGCCAGTACCGCCCGCGGCTTTTCGGATTGTAGATTGCCGTAACGAAATCGGCGTCCGCTGCCGCCCTGATCCGGCGCTCGATAACCGGCCAGGGGGTCATGAGATCGGAAAGCGAGATAACGCAGAAGTCATGGCTGATCGGAGCGCCCAACCGGGCGGCCGCCGCCTGAAAGGCGCTGATGCCGGGCAGAACCGCAACGGCGATTCCGGCGTAGGGTTCCCGCGCATGCATTTCGAAAACAAGCGGAGCCATGCCGTAAATACCTGCGTCGCCCGAACTCGCCACAACCACATGCAGCCCCTCGGCTGCCAGGGCGAACGCTTTTTCGACACGCGCCACCTCTTCGGTCATGCCGCCCGTCACGCGGATCGCACGATCGGGCAGCAGGCGATCGATCGCCTGCATGTAGACCCGGTAGCCAACCACGGCATCGGCGCAACGCAGGGCGTGCATGACCTCGGGAGTTATCGTCTCCTCGCTGCCGGGCCCGAGCCCGACCACGGTTATGCGTCCTTCTTTCATGCTTCCTTATGTTCGATGTTCTGTGCCGACTGCGGGCAATGACGCGAGCAGATCAGCAGCGAAAAATAGGGTATGCTCCTCCGGCGGAGCTGCCGGATATCCGAAGTGATGAATTCGCCGGGCATGCCGACTTTTTCGGCGTAAAGAAAGGGGTGGCCGCTCCGCTCAAGCCAGGGGACCAGCTCCTTCCGAATGGTCGAAAGCTTCATGACGACAACCGTTCCCCCGGCCTGGACGGCGCGTTCGAGTTCCTCGGTGCCTGCAGCCATGGCAACTACCGTGACCCGGTCGTCATGCAGCGCCAGAGGAATGCAGGCGGCCGCACCGGCGGCAAGAAACGCCGGAACCCCGGCGACGACGCGGCACATAATCCCCTCACGGGCGGCCATCTGCATGAACGGAGTGAAGGTGCTGAAAAAACCCGCGTCCCCGACGCTCGCCACGGCCACGGTTTTTCCCTCGCGGCACGCTCCGGCTATGGCGCTGAAATGCTCGGGGTACTTCTCCCCCGCGATCTCCGGGTTGCGGAACATCGGCACCGCCATGACCCGGAACCGGCTTTCGGGCAGCCCGAGAGCGCGGAGTATGTCGAGCGCGAGGCTTGCTATCCCGCCCATCCGGTCGGGCGTGCCGGGGCAGCAGATCACCTCGGAACGTTCAAGAATCCGCAGCGCCTTGAGCGTGATGAGCTCCGGCTCGCCGGGGCCGAGAGAGACCCCGTAGAGCACCCCTTGCGCGTCATCCCTTGCGGGAGCCGCGCTGTTGCCGATAGCGCCCATGGCGGCGGGCATCCCGCTATGCGAAAAGATCGATCCCATGGTCCTGTGCGGTCTCCTGTATTCTTCTGGTGAACAGAGCGGCAAACGAGCGGTTCGAACCGAGTCCTTCCATGACGGCTTCGACAGAGAACCCTTCGGCTTCGAGCCTGCTTCGCCATGAGTCGGGATCGGGGTTGTCGATATCGTGATGGGCATGATCGCCCGCCGTGATCATGAACGGCTTCAGGAGCACCCGCCGGCCCTCCCGGCGCAGCATCTCCGCTATGGTATCGTCGATGCCCGGATAGCCTTCGAGCATGCCGATATGAATGGCCGTCCCCGGATGGGCTCCGCGCAGCATATGCAGCATTTCACCGAAGACGCCCGACGAAAAAAAATCGTTGCCGTGCGCCACGTAGAGCAGCGCGGCGTTCTTCGCTCTCGCTTGCGCCACATCGTCGCCAAGTGCTGCGATAACTCCGGCGACATCGTCCAGGTAGTCATGGGTAACCCCGTAGGTGCCGAGAGCGGGGCGCGAAAGCACGATCTGCTCGAACGGAGCCCAGACCTTTTTTATGGTGCGGATCGACTGGAGCGAGGTGACGCAGGATTTCAGGTCCTCGAACTGCTCGCCGTGATAGACGTGGGTAGGCTGCACGATGATGGTGCGGTAGTCCTGATCCTGCAGATTGCCGACTGCGCCCAGAAACCCCTGTACCGAAAGAATCTCTTCCGGAACACCCTGTTCCAGCCATTTCCGGGCCTCCGCTCTCCGGCCCGACCAGATGGTGCGCACCATGTTCGAGGTGAAGCATACCCGCGTTTCAATGCCGGGAAAAGCACCGGCCACCTCCTTCCGGATGTTCTGGAGCGAGGGAAGCGCAGAGGGAAAGGATGTCCCGAAATGCGCGAGCAGGATGGCCTTGCGGTTCCGCTGCTCTCTTTTGCTGTGTGTTCTGCCCATAATGCTTTCAGCGATGATTATGATTGTCGTCCGGACCGGCGCCTTCGGCAAGCGTATATGGAATCTCACCGAACCCGACAGGCAGGGAGTGCTCGCCTATCACGAAAACGGCCGGAGTTCCGATGGCTTTTTCCCGGACTTCGCGCCCTATGGTCGCGAGCGTGCCGCATACCAGCTGCTGGCCGGGCAAGGAAACCCTCGATGCGGCGCAAACCGGAAGTTCCGGGGCGAGCCCGTTTTCAAGCAGACGGCCGGCAAACTCGTCCAGATTTTTCAGGCCCATGTACAGCACCATCGAACTCCCCTCCCTGACGAGCGCCATCACCGCATTGAACTGTTCCGTCGAGTACTGCGCGCCCTGCCCCGTGCAGAACAGCACCGAACGCATCCTGTTGCGTTCGGTCAGCGGGATATGGAGCATGCCGGCGGCCGCGATACCCGCGGTAATGCCGGGAATCACCTCCACCTTGATGCCGTGCCGGAGCAGGGCGCGCACCTCTTCGACCCCCCGCCCGAAAATGAACGGATCGCCGGCTTTCAGCCGGACACATCTGCTCCCCTGCAGGGCGCAGCGGATCATGAGCGAATTGATGCTCTCCTGCCGAAGGTCCTGGTCCTGACCGTCGTCGCACCGCTTTCCGACATGAATGACCTCGGCATCCGCGCCGACAAGATCGAGTATGGCCGGAGGCACCAGTGCGTCGTGCAGCACCACGTCTGCCTCCCTGAGACGTTTCCAGGCCTTCACGGTCAGCAGTTCCGGATCGCCGGGGCCCGCTCCGGCTATGGTTACGGTTTCCTTGATCAGCGTCATGGGAGGAAATTGGTGTTTTGCCCGTGCTCCGGCGAAACCGTCCCTTCCGGCGACGATGTGTTTCCGAGCAGAAGAGCGGTATCGAGACGGTCATAAAAATGTTTCCTGCGCAGCGCCGGAACGTCGAGCTGCACGGCACAGGGCGCTCCTCCCTCGGCGCAGCTCTCGGCCCAGCGATAGTGCTCTACCGGGGGAACGGATACGAACGAACGGTTCGAAGCGCAAGCCCCGATGGCGACCTGCTCGATGGAACGCGAACCGAGAACCCTCTGGTCGTGATCATCGAGAAAATCCGCCGGCGTCACGACAAGATCGCATCCCCCTTTTGCGAGCGTTATGGCCGCCTCCGGATGGTACAGCTCCTCCTTGCCCGCCAGGGCGATACGCGCATGATCGAGATCGATACAGTCAAAATCGTCATGCCCGGCAACCCTGGTGCGGACCCTGCCCCGGCTGTCGCAGAAAAGAAGGTGCATCCGGCCGCCTTCGCCGGAAAAACCGGTACAGAGCGCGGTTTCATATCGGCCTGCGGCATCAAGAAGCTTGAGGCGGGCTTCTTCGAAACCGCAGGAGCCGATTGCGGAAAAAACCACAAGCTCGGGCCTTGCGGAGCCGGATCGGGAGAACATGCCCTCGAAACATCGCTCTTCCGGAAACGCCCCGTCCTGAACCGGCTGACAGAGCAGCTGCAGCATCCCGGGCCCGGGAAGCCTGCAGTATGCGGTCATGTCGGCTGCATAGCGCATGTCGAGATAGAGCGGGCGATAGCGTTCCGGCGTCCTGTGGCGCAGCCGAACGGCGCGCTCCGAAGGGATTCGCCCCTCCACGAGGGGAAGCGAGACATGGAACACCGTTGAAAAGGGGGAAGCCGCTTCGAGCATCACGCCGCCGTCTGCGGCATAAACGCAGGAGCAGGCCTCTTCGCACTCCATGGTTCTGTCCCTGCCGGTACGGTTGCAGGCGGCAAGAAAAAAGCCGTTTTCACGGGCCCTCGCCTGCCATATTTCTTTCGGATCAAGCGATCCTCCGGGCCAGTTCGCCGATACCAGCAGCAGGTCAGCTCCCCTGAGGGCGGACATTCTGGGTATGGAGCCGTAATAGGTATCCGAACAGATCATGACCCCAACCCTGCCCCAGGGAGTATCGAAAACGTTCCGCTGCAGAGGATCTCCCGCACACGCCCACCTGACCTCTGCGGTTATCTTCCTGTAGTTCAGAACCGGCATGCCGTCAGGTCCGATGACGGCGACGGCATTGTAATAGATTCCGGTAGCCGGATCCTCCTCGGCGTAACCAAGCGCGATATAGCAGCCGTGCGTCGTGGCGATTTCGGCAAGAGCCCTTGCTGTCGGCCCGTTCTGCGGTTCCGCATACGGAGCCACCTCCTCGCGCGAACTGAAACTGTAGCCCGAAACCCCCAGCTCGGTATTGACGAGAATCCGCGCGCCGTTTTCAGCCGCCTCCCGGTTCAGTTCGACAAGTTGCCTGCGGTTATGCTCCGTATCGGCATACCGGACGTCGGGATGGATGAGCGCTATCTTCAGTTGTTCCATTTTTCGCGGTATCCCAGCGCGCAGGCTGCGTAGATGAATTCAAGAAAAACATGGTTGTCCATACCCGCCTGCTCATGTTCAAGCCGGGCGGCATAACCGGCGTACTCCCCGCTTTTTCGGGAAACCGCCGAGGCCAGCAGGGCTCCGTGCATGACGAAAAGCTCGCGCATGCACGATTGGGGGAGAATTCCCCATGCGAGCTTGTCCCGGACATGCACCAGAGCACAGGCCGCTCCTACCGCCAGGGGATCGCGGTCGAGAGCGAGCGGGTTTTTTCGGATCAGTTCGGCGGCCTCTTCGGGAAGTCTTCGGGCAACGCCCTCCGTCATCCCCGTCCGGTCCGCGCCGAAACGGCGGATATGCCCGGAGATCGACCGCTGGTTTTCAGGGGTCAGGGAGTTCTGCAGAGCCAGTGTTTTGCCGATAGCTCGCGATACCGCCCGCCCGATCAGTTCCCCCAGCTTCGAATGCTTGCCTGCGCTCGTCAGCGGCGAGCCGCCGCCGAGGGAACAGGCAACGGCGATCTGGTCCGTTCCGGTTCCCGTCGCCAGACCGTCCGAGTAACGCGATGACACCGCGAGCTCCTGCAGAACCGTACACTTTGCTTCCGTGGCGGTCATGATGCTCCGGACCATCGCTCCGGGTGCAAGCTCCCTGTTGATGAGCAGCATGGTGTTGATGGTGCCCGGAGGCTCATCTCCGGAGGCGGCCAGCGGCTCGAATCCGGCCTCCCCCTCCCACACCGAGGCGGGATCGCCTGCGCGGCCTGCGTTGCCTTCGACACCTCCGGTGCAGATTGCCGTCACGGCCAGATTCCGGAACCTGGCCGTCTCTATTGCCGCGTAGTGCATGTTCGCTGCAGTACCGAGCGATGCGGACAGCCCCGGAAGCCCGTATTGCTCGCACAGTTCCGTCTGGTAGCGCAGGGGGTCGGAAACAATGGCTTTCAGCTCCTTGCGATGGTGTCCTGCCGGTTCGCACGACTGGTGGTTGAAGATGCACTGCAGATCGTCATGCATCCCGCCGTAAACCCTGCTGGTCGAGATGACCCGGTGCGGTTCGTTAAAGCGCACGATGAGCATTTTCCCGGTGCGGTGGACTTCCGCTCCGCCATAGGTTCCCAACTGCATAGGTTCATCCCGGTTCATTGGTTCAACGGCTTCCGATCGAGCCGCCTGTAATACTTCAGTTTGTGACCCGGCATCAGTTCCGGGTGAAAAATGCTGACAAGATCGGCCAGAATGAGATGGGGTTCGGTCATACCCGTATCCCAGAACCGGCTTCTGCCGTTTGCGAAGCAACTGCCGTTGTTGTTGTACACCCTGCGTTCGCGGACGCTCCGGAACAGCCCGTATCGGGAGTCTTCGCCTGTCAGATCGTCGATGGAGACAGCCCTGAAATGCGTATTCACCCAGAAATCGGCCGACATGCCCGCGCTGAGCCCCGCTTCCTGACCGATGAGATGGCCCCGCTCGAATGGCTTGCCTTTGAAGAGGTAGTCCGCTCCTGCATGGTCGAGCATGGTCGCAAACCATCGCGAAGAGCCCATGGTCGACCATGCTCCCTTTCTGCTGTATCCGGCAATGACCGAAGGACGTCGCTTCACGTTCGCCACCCTGGCCTGCACGTCCAGATAGGCCCGCTCCCGTTCACTGAAAAGCGCATCGGCAAGGCTGTCCCGGTCGAAAAACGCTCCCATGAACCGGATCCACTCGAACGCTCCGAGCGGATGCTCTTCGAGAGAGGCCGAAAACATGCCGGGAGTCAATCCGCAGGAGCGCAGTTTTCCGGGCACGTCCGAGGCGACTCCGGTCGTGTTGACGAACACCATGTCGGGTGCGGTCTTCAGCAGGCGCTCCATGTTCATTCCCCTCATGAATCCGGTCACGGCAAGCTCCCCGCTGTCGATCTTTCGATGCACGTCGTCCTGACCGACCCGCTGCTTTCCCGACACGCCGGCAAGAGCGGCGGATCGACCGAGCATCCGGAGCAGCGACACCTGAAAGCCGTTTTCACAGGTAACCTTTTTCAGAGGGATTCTGACCACCATCGCTTCGCCCGCGTCTTCGGGAACAGGCTTTCCTTCAGGCACGAGCAGATAGGTGAAGGGATCCTGCCGGCTGGCGGAATCCGCAGCGGCGACCGTGATCCGGGTACAGCCGTTCTCCCTTGCTATGGTGAACAGCCTTGCATAGCGCACTTCGCCCGCCTCCCGATCAGCCTGCTGCCTGCTGCCGGTCTGTCGGCCTGCAGGCGTACAGGCGGCAAGCAGAAGCAGAATGAGGAGCAGGATGCTTCCGCTCCTTCCCGGATAACGAAACCCGAACGTATTCACCGGACAACCTCCCCTGACGATGCACTCACGCCGACAGCCGTCAGCACGTCGGAAAGAGCCTGAAGTTTGTGGGGATTGCGGGTGCTGCCATCAAAGAACTGCCAGTGCCCGGTTCCGTTCTCGCCGGCCACCACGACATGCTGCGGGACTGCCGTTCCCGGCACCACCCTGCAGCCGATCCGCTCGAGTGCTCTCCGGGTCCAGTATGCCCGCACGCCATCGCCGACAAGGCCGATCGTCCGTTCTGCATCGTGGCGGAAGCGGAACGATCCGGAGTGGAGATCGAACTCGAACCCCTTTCGCCTGAACGCCTGCTCCAGCTGACCGTCGAGCACGAGTGATTCGGGAATGCCGGAAACTATCGATGACTTCCGCTCTCCGTGAGGGGCATCGACGGGCCGCATCAGCCAGATCCTGTCGGCAGTCTGCAGGGCCATGTCGAGTTCGTGCGTCGAGAGCACGATGGCTTTTTTCTGCTCGCGGGCCAGCATTTTCAGAAGCCTGACGATCTCGAGCCGGTTGGGAAGGTCGAGATGCGCGGTGGGTTCGTCGAGCATGATGACCGGCGTATCCTGGGCGATTGCACGGGCGATCATCACCTTCTGGCGCTCCCCGTCGCTCAGATCGCCGAGATGCCGGTGCGCGAACATCCTGGTTCCGGTTGTTTCAATGGCATGGCGGACCACCGCTTCGTCCCGGGGCGAGAGGTTCCCCGCCCACCCCGTATAGGGATAGCGGCCAAGCGCAACAAGCGCATAGACCGAAAGATTGCCGGTCAGCACCTTGTCGGTCAGCACCAGGCTGAGCAGCCGGGCGCCATCTCTTGCCGAAAGACGCTCGAGTCGCGTTCCCGAAAGCAGCACCTCCCCGCCGAGCGGTTTCTGCACGCCGGCAAGCGTTCTCATGAGGGTTGACTTGCCCGATCCGTTCGGGCCGAGCAGGCATACCAGCTCGCCTTCACGCAGCTCGAGGGACATGCCTTCCGCGACGATCTTCGACCTGTTGCCCGATCGTCGGTTTCCGGACATCCCAAGCCTCTTTCCGGCGGGATACCCGATGGCCAGATCCCTGGTCTGCAGTATGCTGTTGTTCATGAAAAGGAGGACTTGAGGTTTCTTTGTTTCATAATGACCCAGATGACGACCGGAGAACCGATCAATGCCGTCACGGCATTGATCGGCAGCGTTGTCCGGGTTCCCGGCATCTGGGCGACAATATCGCAGGCAAGCATCAGGATGCCTCCCACCAGACAGCAGCTGGGCATCAGAAAGCGATGGTCGGAGGTATCGAGCATCGAACGGGTCAGATGCGGCACGGCGATGCCGATAAACCCTATGGGGCCGCAGAACCCGGTGACGCTTCCGGCAAGCAGACTGGTGGCGGCAATCACCGACACCCGAACGAAGAACGTGCTCATGCCGAGGCTGCGCGCGTAATTTTCGCCGAGGAGAAGCACGTTCAGCGACTTCGAAGCGGAAAAGGAGACAAGAAGTCCCAAAGCGACAACGGCGCCGAGCACGGCAAGCTGCGGCCCGAGTACTCCGCCAAGGCTGCCGAAGGTCCAGATCAGATAGTCCTGGATCTGCTCGGGTTCGCTGAAATACTGCCAGATGCTGATCAGTGAAATCGTAATATTGCCGACCATGATGCCGACGATGAGCAGCACGACGTTGTCCCTGATCCGAACGGCTATGCCGAGCACGATCAGCAGCACGGCCATCGCGCCGAGCGTTGCCGCGATGACGATAAGCCAGCTCCCTCCGAAGCCGAGCTGACGGATGGCGAACGCGTTGGCCGCGCCGCCTGAAGCAAGCATCACCACGGCGACCCCGAGGCTTGCGCCGGCCGATATGCCGAGTACCGAGGGGCCGGCCAGAGGATTGCGGAAAAGCGTCTGCATCTGCAGGCCGCTCACCGAAAGGGCTGCTCCGGCAATAACCGCGGTTGCGGCTTTCGGCAGGCGGATGGCCGTAATGATTTTCTCCCAGGCGGGGTGTTCGGCGCCCCTGCCGAGCAGAATCCCGATAACGCTTTCAAGCGGTATCGGCACCGAACCCAGCACGATATCGAGAAGAAAGAGCAGCAGAAGCGCAAGCAGGAGCACGAACAGCATGCCTGCTTTCGGAGAAAGAAGAGGCCACGCATGCCCGTCCGAAGCCTGCGCGCCGGAAATACGGACGGCCATACTACCTGATCTCCCGGTAAAAGGTTAGGGAATCGGGTTTGCCGCCCTTTTTCGGCAGCAACCCGGGGTGCAGGATGGAGATAAGATCACGGAGAATCAGATCGGGCCTGAGAACGCCGTACTCCCAGTAGGCGTTTCCTCCTGCTGCGTTAATCCAGCGGTTGTTGTTGTAGACCCTGCCTGTTTTTACGGAAAGCATATCCTGGAATCGGCTATCCATGGCAAGCAGTTCGTCCATCGATTCGACCGCTCCGGGGTTCAACCAGCAGGGCGCCTCGAGCGCAACGGGATAGACCGCTTCGATATCCAGGCTTATGCTGCCCGTACCGGGCCTGTCGCTCCATGGATAGGCCGCACCGGCGTCGTGCAGCAGGGCCGCGACGTAACTGCCGCCGGCAGGAACGAACCAGGTATCCTTTACCGGAAGGCCGGTCAGTACCGCAGGCCTCTCCCTGACGTTCTCTGTAAGGGCGGCGAGTTTCCGGTAGGAGCGCTCTATGGCGTCGAACTTTTCGCGAGCCGCATCCTCCCTGCCGAAAAGAGCGCCGAACAGCCTGATCCACTCGGCGCGCCCGAGAGGCGACGGCTCCAGCCATTCGGCAACGACGAGCACCGGGATGCCCGCCTGGACAAGCGCCTGATAATCGGTCTTCCGGGCCGCGGGAAGCGCCGGCGCGATAACCAGATCGGGGTCCAGATTCAGCAGAACCTCGACATCGGGACTGAACGGCATGCCGATCGCTTTGATCGCTCCGCTCCTTATGCGGGATCTGACCGCAGGGGTGTTGACAAACTCGGGACGGGAAACCCCGATAATGCCGTCACTCCTGCCGAGCATATCGATAAAACCGATATGCGTGGTGGAAAAAACCGCAATCCTTTTTACCGGGGTCCGGACGGGAACATAGCCATGGAAACCCTTCGGAACCGAAGCTCCGGAGGGAAGCAGGATATAGCGCAGCGTGTCCTTCCGCCCGTCCGGAGCCGGATCGATGTGCAGGGTGATGAATCCGGCGTGATGCTGCAGGGAAAACCCTTTCGCATACCGGATGAAACCGCTCCCGGCATGCGGCGCGGAACCGGATGGCGACGGGCCGGAGCCCTCTTCCTGCACGGCAGTGCACCCCGAAAAAAACAGCAGCTGCAGGATCAGTCCGGCAAGCAGCAGAGCCGGGCGAAACCCTTTACGGGAAGGAATCGTTCCTCCTGGATGCGTCATCGCACTACCCTTCCGACACATACGTACCTCATCTCTTTTCATTCTCTTTCAGTCGGGATATTCTACAAGGTGCTCGAAAGCCTCACGCCGGGGAAACGATATCGCCCCTGCGGCGCATATCCTTTCGCAGGCGGAACACAGCACAATGCACCGGTACGGCTCGGCGACCGTCATCTTCGGCCGACGCCGCAGCCCCTCTTCCCGGGGCCCCGATGCGAAGACCTCTTTCGGGCAGAAATCGAAACAGGAACTGCAACTGTTGCACAGATCGGGATCGATCGCCGGATACCATTCGATCTGCTCACGGGGAACAGTCAGCCGACGTTTGCTTCTCTTGTCATGGTCGCTCACGATTATCTCCATTCACAGGTTTTGCCAGCCCCCCCGCCCCACACACAGACGGGAGGCTCTGACGGAGAAAAAGGGTCGTTCACAATGCAACCGCGTATCCGACCCGGAGAAGACGGCCCGGATCGTAATAGACGTAACGGCTGCTTGCCGTTTCAACCAGATTGCCGGAGGTCTGGATTTCGGTATCGAACAGATTTTCAACAGCGACAGTGACATTGCCGGGACCCGCTTTCACCCTTCCGGAAAGATCGAAAGCGGTATAATTGTCCAGATTGTCCTGGCGGCCGGCAAGTATCCGGCAT
>Ga0209467_1000600_pt1 | contig 45194 bp, 39 predicted proteins | sample Higcelwee11metaG_FD_187175 | JGI IMG/M metagenome (GOLD analysis project Ga0209467, IMG submission 187175) | Freshwater pond sediment microbial communities from the University of Edinburgh, under environmental carbon perturbations - High... | ecosystem: Environmental > Aquatic > Freshwater >... | reverse complement strand
TGAGGTTGGCGTCAGCCGTTATCCAGCCCTACCTGGCCAGCCAGGACCAGCGTGCGCTCGTGGCGCGGGGATATGCCCAGACAGTACCCGATTCTGTGGAGACGAAGGGCCCGACCCAGCGCATGAGCCGCAATCCCCTGGAGCATGTGCGGAAGCTCATCATCGAGTGTACCACCCGCTGCAACTATTCCTGCAGCCATTGCTACAATGCAGGCGAGGGCTACGGGAATATCAGCGAGCGACCACTGGTCGACATCCTCAATAGCATGCAGGACAGTCTCATCTACCGCCTGCACGCCGGGCGGCGAATTGGCGACTATCTCCATCTGGTGGATCCAGGAGTCTTCGGCAACCGCTTCGCGCATCCATGCGCGCTCCGGGCGGTGACCACGATGATTGCGCGACGCATGCTCGGTCCAGGAGACTCGGTTGCTCTGCAATCCGGCCGGCGAGCCATGAGATCCCGCGAGAAAAGCTTCCAGAAATTCTTCAGGCGCGGGATTGTCCAGAGAATCCTTGTTCTTCTCGAGTGCCGCGCTGTGCTCTCCATGCAGGCGGCCTACGAGCGATTCTCCGAGCTGCTCCGGACCGGCGGGTACGACGTGGGCATTCTCGGCGGCGACCTCCTGAACGAGTACATGACCGAGGAGAAGGTCCAGGCTCTGCTGGGCGTGCCCGATGACGACCCGGTGGCGGTATGGAAGAATTCCGGCCCGTACTTGCGGCAGGAACAGGCGCGGGAGGTACGGATACGGCTGTTCGAGGATATGCTGGACGCGGCCCACGTGCCCGTCTTCCTCGTGCTCGGGAACCACGACCTGACGTCCTGGCCCGATACCGGGTATATCACCGACATACATCTGAAGCGCGTGACCCTGGGTGGCCGCGCCTTCGCCGGCTATCGCTGGACGGAGATGGAGCGGACCTCCGAGGAAACCTTGGCTGACATGGTCGGCCTGTCGCGGCTTGTTGACCGGGACACGGTGCTCGTCACCCATTCTCCTCCCAGGCGCTTCCTCGAGATCGACGTCGACCGTCGGGCAGTGAGGATGATCGAATGATGGCGCGTGTGGCCAGGCTTCACGACGTCGAGCGGGTCGTGCGTTTCTTCGAAGACACGAAGGGCTGGACCGACGGCTGGACCGTGCACTACTGGCAGGGCCTGTCGCGGTCGCCCGCCGTGGTGCTTGGGCTCCTCTACCTCATACGGCGCGACGAGGAAGCCGCCGCCACGGAGTTGCGCGGCATCCGCCCGGACGCCCCTCTGGAAATCCGGATCATAGTTGCAGGTGCTGCACAGGTCGCACATGGGGCAGGAGACGGTATTGATCATTAATACGTAATATGTTACCTATATGTCATGATCACGACAGAAATGGCCCGCGCTCAGAGCTTCGCGCTGTTGATAGACCTGGGAACAAAGTTGCAGGTGCTCTCTGACCGTGCCCTGTATCCTACGGGGTTCACGACACGGCAGTGGTTCCTGTGTCTCGTGTTGCAACAGGCAAGCGGAAGCCTGATGATAAGCGATGCGGCGCGGCGCATGGGAACCAGCAGGCAGAATGTCAAGCAACTGGCATTGAAGCTCGAGAAGAAGGGCTACCTGACGATAGCGAGGGATCCGACTGATGCCCGCGCCCTGAAACTCTCGCTGACAGAATCCTGCATCGCGTTCTGGGACCGGCGAACGGCCGAGGATGGCCGTATCCTGGACCGCTTGTTTGCCTGCCTGCCGGAAGTCGAGACTATCCGGCTACGCGAGTCACTGATGCTGCTGAGTGGCGAGGTCCATCGCCAATTGAGCAACTCGAGTCAACCCTTTGCAATGGAGGAATCATGAAGACTGTCTCTGGACCCTTGGTCGCGCTCTGTCTTGGCATCGTCGTTCTGGCGCTGTGCGCCTGTGTCGTTGCCTTCATTCCCGGCTTTGGAGGCGCGCCAACACCGGGTTCCTTTGTGTCGATTCGCGGAGAGTCGGTCAGGCTGATGGGCACCGGGCTCTATCGGCTGGACTCGGTCTCGTTCGCGACACAGGCCCAGGCCCAGGATCTGGTGACCCTTGCGATAGGAATTCCGGCGTTGCTGCTCTCGTGCTACTTCGCACTGCGCGGCAGCCTGCGATCCGGGCTACTGCTTGCGGGAACCCTTGGCTATTTTGCCTATACCTATGCCACATATGCCTTTGGCGTACAGTACAACCGGCTCTTTCTTGTATACGTTGCGCTTCTCTCGATGAGCGTGGCCGCGCTGATACTGTCGCTGTTTCGCCTGTCTCCGGACGATATCAGTACGCGATTCACCGGCAGGGGAGTCCGGCGCGCCGCGATTGGGTTTGACTTCTTTGTTGGAGTGATGCTGCTGCTGATGTGGATCAGCCGCATCGGCAGCGGCCTTCTCGGCGGGCCGGACCAGACCATGATAGAGCACTATACAACGCTGCCGATCCAGGTGATGGACTTGGCCTTTGTCGTACCGCTTGCGCTGACAGCGGGCTACCAGCTTCTGCGCGACCGGGCACTTGGCTACCTGCTTACCGGGCTCCTTCTGACCAAGGGTTTGACGCTGGGGCTGGCATTGGGCGCCATGATAGTCTGGATGGCGGTTTCGGGACTGCCGGTCAATATCGGCGAAACGCTGGTGTTCTCGGCGATCATTCTGGGCGGCCTGACCATCTCGGGTCTATTTCTGCGGGCGATACGGCAGGAATCATTGCCTTACCAAAAAATTTAACTTGCGTACTGAACAAAATGAGTGTAAAATTGCAACGAAAGCGATCATTATGATCACTTTATCCATGGGACAGCCGCAATTATGCGGCATTTGTCGAGGAGTGTTGCTATGTCGAAGAACAAAGTACTTGCGATTATTGGCGCCATCGCGCTGTTGCTTCCCAGCGCAAATCTGGCGGCACAGTCAACCTGGAAGATCGGGTATCTGCCAAGCACCGTCGGCCAGGCGCTGACGAAGGCGTGGGGCGTCGGCATAGACAATGCGCTCAAGGCTGCCGGAAATACCCCGCTTCAGTCTCTCGACGCGATGATGAAGGCCGAGACCCAGGTCTCGATGATGGATGACTTCATCAACCAGGGCTATGACCTGATCATACTGCAGCCCATCGATGCTGCCGCGCTCACCGCGAGCGTCAAGAAGGCCGAGGCCAAGGGCATTCCTGTCATCACCCTCAACACGGATACGCTCGCGCCGCACTTTGCCTGTGTCTCCATGGATGACTACGGCGCTGGTTCAAAGGTTGCCGAGATCATGGGCAAGCAGATAGGTGGCAAGGGATTCGTAGCCATCATCCAGTCGCCTCCCGGAGCCATGGCTGGTGTCGAGCGCGAGAAAGGCTTCCGCGCCACGATGGCCAGGATGTATCCAAACATCAAGATAGTCGCGGCGCAGAACGCGGAGTGGAACAAGGACAAGGCCGTCGCCATCATGAACAGTTTCCTTCAGGCCAACAAACAGCTTGATGGAGTTTTCGCGGTGAACGACAACATGGCCGAAGGCGCCGCGATAGCCGCTGAAGCCGCAGGTAGGCTCAAGGACGTGAAGATCTGGGGCTTCAATGGCCAGATGAGCACGCTTGTGCAGATCGAGCAGGGCAAGGTGACGGGCACCGCATACACCAATGCGTTCGAGCAAGGCGCCATCGCCGCACGGCTGGCACTTGAGGTGCTGAGGGCAGGAACCAAGACCTTTGCCAAGACGCAGGTCGTAACCATTCCGCCATTCATGGCTACGATCGACAATGTTGGCCAGATAACTCCGAATATCCGCTGGTAATATCGTTTCTGCGTGCGCCTCCGGCCCCATGCCGCGGGGCGCACGTTTCATTCTGGCACTGCACAACGGAGGCCACCCGTGCCGATCAGTACCCTTCGCCGTTTGATCCTCATAGGATTGTTCTTCGTGATCGGGGGCATCCTTTCCTTCATCAGCCCCTCGTTCCTCACGCAGGGCAACATCATGACCCTGCTTCAGGAAGCCTCCCAGACAGGAATTGTCGCGATCGGCTTTACCCTGGTGCTGATAACCGCGGGCATCGATATGTCCATCGGCGCTGTGATCGCGGTAACGGCCATGGTGTGTGTCAACTTCCTTTCCTACACGCACATCCCGGCACTTGTCTTCATACCGCTTTCCCTGCTCACGGGAGTGGCCGCCGGTCTGTTCAACGGCTTCTTCATTACGCACTTCAAACTGCCCGAGTTTATCGTTACCCTGGCCTCGCGAGGGATATTGGCCGGTGTGGCCCTGCTTATCGCGGTCAAGGATGCCGATGGTTTCATTTCCAATGTCTACATCCAGGACCCTGTCTACCTCGGTTTCGGTGGTACGGTTGGACCTGTCTACATAGTGACGATAGTCTTCATCGGCCTGGCTTTCCTTACGCAATTCTTCATGAAGCGCACCAGGACAGGCACGAACATATACGCCACGGGAGCAAACGCAACTGCGGCCCGGCTATCGGGCATCAACACCGATCGCTCGATCTATTTCGTCTACATGTTCTCCGGCTTTTGCGCTTCGCTGGCGGCTATCTTCCTCTCGGCACGCATGATGACCGCCATGCCCGAGTTTGGCATAGGTTCGGAGATGGATGTCATCGCCGCGGTCGTAATCGGAGGCACGCCGTTTACCGGTGGCGTCGGGGACATATGGGGTACGGTGATAGGAACCCTGTTCCTGGCCCTGATCAAGAATGGCATTCTGAAGCTTGGAATATCTCCCTACATTCAACCGATAGTCATCGGCGGCATCATAGTCGTCGTGGTTGTCGTGGATGTCTGGTACAAGGCCTTTGCGGAGAACCTGTCGAAGAAGGCTATCGATCGCCGCAAGCGATCCGTCAAAGCGACGGTGGCACCATGAGCCGCGGAAGGGGTAGCAATCATGTCTGATCAGGCTGCGGAATCGGATCTGCTTCTTGTATGCCGCACGATAACCAAGTCGTACAATGGGCCCGTAGTCCTGAGCGATGTGGACTTTTCCATGAAGCGGGGAGAGGTTCATGCGCTCGTCGGCGAGAACGGTGCAGGAAAATCCACGCTCATCAAGATCATTACCGGCGTCACAAACAGGAATTCCGGTGAGATGCTGTTCGAGGGCACGGCCATAGGAATCGAGCATTCCAAGGTCGCATCTCAATCCCTGGGCATAGCGGTGATATACCAGGAGCTGAGTCTGATTCATGGCATGACGGTGGCACAGAACCTGTTCCTGACGAAAGAGCCACGGTTCCGCGCCGCTCCGTTCATAGACATTGGCAGGATGAACAGCCTTGCGCAGGCGCTGATAGACCGCTATGGCTTTGAACTCAAGGCCACCGATATCATCGATGGCCTGTCGATCGCCCAGAGGCAGACGGTTGAAATTCTGAAGGCCCTGAACAGCAGGGCTTCGCTGATCATCATGGACGAGCCGACCAGTTCACTCACCTCGTCCGAATCGGCCCAGTTGTTTGGCATAATCAGGCGTCTGAAGGCGGAAGGCATCGGGGTGCTCTACATCTCGCACCGTATGGAGGAGGTGTATGACCTCTCCGATCGGGTGACGGTGCTTCGTGATGGCCACAATGTGGCGGTGCTGGAGAAGGAGCAGATCAATCCGGCCGAAATCATACGGCTGATGATAGGGCGCAGGCTCGAGGAGCGGGACGCCCTGCACACCATGTGTCGGAGCAATGCAGAGGTCGTTCTTGATGTCAGGAATCTCTGTTCCGAGAACAGGTTCAACGGCATCAGTTTCCAGTTGCATGCCGGCGAGATTCTCGGCATCGGCGGGCTGGTCGGCTCTGGACGCACCGAGATTGTCCGCGCCCTGTACGGCATAGATCGCTTCGATTCGGGCAGCATTGCCTATCTTGGCAAGCCTTGGTCGCCCGATGTGGCCAGCTCCATCCGCGGCGGCTTCGGTTTCATACCGGAAGAACGACGCCTGCAGGGCATCATGGGTGCAATCAGCATGACGGGCAACATCGGCATCACCAATCTGGACGTAACCCGAAGGCACGGTTTTGTGAGCGCGAAGAAGGAACTTGCGCTGGCGCGCCGCGCGATCGAGCTTCTCAACATCAAGCCAGACAATCCCGATATTCCCGTAGGCAACCTGTCGGGAGGCAATCAGCAGAAGGTCGTGGTTGGCAAGTGGCTGATACGCGACCTCAAGTTGCTGATCGTCGATGAGCCCACCGTGGGCATCGATATCGGAGCGAAAGAGGAGCTGTACCAAACCTTTGCCAGGTTATCCGCAGCCGGGGTCTCCATCCTGTTGGTCTCATCGGATCTCCCCGAACTGATCAGCATATCCACTCGGATTCTGGTACTCAGGCAGGGATGCATCATACAGGAATTTGCCGATGGCATCGTGACCGAGGAGGATGTCCTGCGGGCATCGTCGGGCCTTGTCGAAGGAGCAGTCAGATGAGTGTTGTCGCTAGCAAGGCCAGGCGGCTCCTTGCCGATTTCAGGCTATTCTTCATATTGCTGCTCTTGATGGCCGTGCTGACGATGCTGTCGCCCATGTTCCTGTCGATAGGAAACCTGAGCAATGTCCTCTGGTCCGTATGCATCATCGGCATCATGTGTACGGGTTTCATCTATGCGCCGGTTACTGGCGGCATCGATCTGTCCGTTGGCTCGATGGCGTCACTCTCGGGCATCATCGCAAATGTGCTGATGAACAACGCCCATGTGCCGCTGGCTCTTGCCCTGCTGATTACCCTGGGCTTTGGTGTGCTGGTGGGGCTGGTCAACGGAATCGTGACCACCAAGTTCAGGGTTCCACCCTTCATCGTGACGATGGCTGCGAAGACGTACCTGTTCGGCATCGCCATGCTGGTATCGAATGGCGACACGATCACCATCATGGGGCCGCAGGGTTTCCTGACGATCGGCGTAGGCAAATTCCTGGGCCTGCCGATACCGATATACATCATGCTGGTGCTTACCGCGGCGAGCCACTTCCTGCTCAAGCAGACCGTATTCGGACGCCGCGCGATAGCAGTCGGTGCCAACGAAGTGTCAGCCAAGCTGTCTGGCGTCGATCCGGACAGGACCCGCATCATCGCGTACATCCTGTCTTCGGGCACTGCGACGATTGCGGGCATCGTGATGGCTTCGTTGACTCAGCAGGCCTACGCTCCGAATGGGGCCGGCTACGAGTTTGATGTGATAACCGCCGTTGTCATCGGCGGCACGAGCCTCATGGGTGGCACTGGCTCCGTCGTTGGAGCGCTCATCGGCGCGGTGATGGTCGGATTCATCAACAACGGGCTCAACCTGATGAACATGCCCGCATCATACCATCCGCTCGTTACGGGCATCGTCATACTGATAGCCCTGATTCTGAACCAGGGCGTTACGTTGCCAGCCATTCTGAGAAGGCAGTTCGGCCGGAAGGACGCTCCAAAGTAACCGGGCGGACGGATCAGGCGGTCACGAAATAGAGGGCCGCCTCGCCCTTCTCGCGGTTCGCCGATATGATGACATCGCGATCCGCCTGATTGAGCACGGCGACATTGCTCGGCCCCACGCCATCCTCGATCGTTACGGCTTCGAGCGACAAGGGGGTGCCAGCGCGCGCGCGCACGTAGAAGAGCCGCTGGCTGCCCCTGCGACAGCCGCCGATGAAGACGTTGTTTCCGCGCAGACTCGCGTTGACGACGACATGGTAGAAATCGGCAACCTCGGGATGCTCCCAGATTCTGACGAACCCACCGTCGATCTTTTTGTATATGCGGAAGTACTGTCCGTGCCAGGGTTCTATCGTCGCGTATTCAAGCTCGCCGTCTCCATCGATGTCGCACGCGGCTATGTCACTGATCTGCCAGTCCATGAACTGCTCTATGGTCCAGTCGCCATGCGGGGTGGACGGTGGCGTGAACGCAAAAGCTCCTTGATCGCTGGTGACAAGCCCTGCGTCGCGGCCCTTCCACGTGCTGCGGGCGTAGCCGTGGTTCCTGAACAGCCCATCCTTGATGACACGGGGCTGCAATGGCACATCCCAATCGGCCCCGAGTTCCGCGGCATAGACCCTGCCTGCCCTGGACCAGTCGTCTCGGGTTTCCTTGCTCTCTGCCAGCGTGCATCCAAGAAACCAGATCCGGCCGTTCACATCAAAGAGGTCGAAGCGGTGGATATAGGGCAGGTGCAGTATCTGTCGTGATTCAAAGGTACCGTCAGGCAGTGGCTTGACCCACACGATGATGGCTTCGTCCCACTGGAAGAGCTTGAAGAATTTCTGGATGGCCAGAAACTCGCCGTCCTTGCCGGGAATCGGTACCATGGACATGGTGCCGCCGGGGCCGTCCCACACGGTGCGCTGTTCGTCAAAGTCCGCGCCACTCCAGGCAAGACAGGCACCTTCGCCCTCGGTCGCCAGAAGAATCGTGGATTGGCCCTTGATTGGAAAGGTGGCAGTGGCATAGCATCGTGGCAAGGTGGCCAGGAATTTCTTCGTTATCTTCATCCGGGGCTCTCCTTTATTGATCATATTGATCCATTGCTATACTCTATAAGTATCATTATGTTCCATTGAAGGTCAATGCATGCATGGAATAGTGGCACTCGATATTGGAACTACGAGCATCAGGGCGATCCTGTATGATGAACATGCGCATGCTTTTCCCGCGAACCAGCGGCAGAATCCGCCCCGCTATTACAGCGACGGCCGCGTAGAGCAGGATCCACTGGTATGGCAGTCGCTGATCGCATCCGTATTGCAGGGTGCCGCCGCGCAGGCTCGGCAGCATGCCATTTCGGTATCCGGCATCTCGCTGACCTCGCAGAGATCATCGGTCATACCGGTAGACCGGGACGCCAGGCCCTTGTATCCGGCAATCATGTGGCAGGATGTCCGCACCGCTTCGCTTGCGGCGGAAATGGCCGACCACAACCCGGTGGTTCACCGCAAGACCGGCGCCAAGATCAACCCGGTGCTGTCAGCGATCAAGATGCTCTGGCTCAAGCGCAACAGGCCGGACATTTTCGCTCGTACAGACAAGATGCTCGGCATTCATGACTATGCGCTGCACATTCTGTGCGGACGCTTTGTCACGGATCAGAGCCTCGCGTCGCGAACCAATCTACTCGATCTGGCAACCAGGACCTGGGACAGCGAACTGATCGATCTGTTCGAAGTGGACCCTGCCATGCTCTGTGAACTGGTGGCTCCAGGCTCGATTGTGGGCGGACTCGATGCGGGCATGGCAGGCGAGACGGGCCTTGCCGCCGGTACGCCGGTGATATCGGCCGGCGGTGACCAGCAGTGCGCCGCACTGGGGCTCGGACTGTTCAGCTCCGACCGTGCTGTCACCAACACCGGCACGGGCTCCTATCTGATTGGCCACTCCGCTGTGCCCTACATCGATCAGCGCATCCGGGTCACATGCAGTGTATCTGCGTTGCCGGGAGCGTACATCGTCGAGGCGGCTCTACCCAGCTCGGGGACCATCTATCGCTGGTTCAAGGAGACGCTCTGGAAGGCAGCGGTGCCGGAAGCTGACAGCTTCGATGCTATCAATGCCGAAGCGGAGGCGGCCGGCATCGGCGCTCACGGGGTAATGCTCCTGCCACATTTTGCCGGTTCCGGCGCGCCATTCTGGGATGCCGGTGCCAAGGGACTGTTCTACAATCTGTCGCTTGGAACGACGCGTGGCGACATGGCTCGTGCCATTCTTGAAGGCATCGCGCTGGATCTTGAGGGTGGCCTCGAGGTACTCGAGGAAGCCTGTGGGCGCATCGACTCGATACGCGTCTCGGGCGGTATGACCGATTCGAGTCTGTTCAACCAGATCCAGGCGGATGTCTTCGGCCGGAGGATTCTCCGGTACCAGAGCGGCGAGGCTACATCGCGGGGGGCCTGGATAGCCGGCGCAGTTGCCACGGGGCAAGCTTCCAGTTATCCTCTAGCCTTCGAGTCGGCGATGGCGGACAGCCCGTGCGGCTCGTTCGAGCCGGATGCCGATAGCAATGCCCGGTATGCCGTACTGAGGGCCAGGGCAGGGGCACTCTATGCCGCGCTTGCCGCACCGGAAATTCGGCAGATCTTCAATGAAGGAAAGTGAGTGAATCGTCATGAATGAAGGCACCCTGTCGCCGCTTCCACCGGTCACCAACTATCGCCACAAGAAGATACTTGAGTTGCTGTACCAGAAGAGCGTCGTCTCGGCTGAGGAACTGGCAAGCGAATTCGGTGTCTCAAAGATAACCATACGTCGGGATCTCGACGCGCTCGCGGCCGACAAGCTGCTCGAGCGCACGCGGGGCGGGGCCGTGCTTGCATCCAATCCCCATCTGGAGGCCATGTTCGAGGAGAAGGATAGCGTCGCGAAACGCGAGAAGCGGCTTATCGGCAAGTACGCCGCCTCTCTGATCAACGAGCATGACACCGTCTTTCTCAACGCAGGCTCTACGACGCTGGAAGTGCTTCGCCATCTGGAGGGCAAGCGCGTAACGGTCGTAACCAACAATGCGGCGGCGCTCTCCCTGGACATCGATCCGGCCGTGGAACTCATCATGCTGGGAGGAGAATACCGGCCTCAATCAAAGTCACTGTTTGGCGAACTGACCCTGGTCGGCATACGGCACATCTTCTCGAGCATAACCATCCTGGGCATCAACGGCATCAACCTGAAGAAGGGCTGCACTTCGGCAGTCTATCAGGAGACGACCGTGAATGGCGCCATGATAGACAACTCAAACTCCAGAATCATTGTCGTCGCGGATCATACCAAGATGAATGCCGCCTCGAGCTTCCTGACATGTCCGCTCGCCAAGATCGATCTTGTGGTCACCGACTGGCTGAGCCCGAAGCCCTTTCTCGATGAACTGCGCGAGGCAGGGGTCAAGGTCGAAGTCGTAAGCGACGACAGCACTGCAAGCCAGGGCTAGCCAGAGCTCAGCCAGGGGCTAACAGGCTCCCGGCTACTGCTTCGACCCCTGGCCATAGTAGGCGCCTGGGCCGTGTTTACGGTTGAAGTGCTTGTCCAGGAGGTGGCCGGGCATCGACCCCAGGTCAGGCGCCAGAGCGAGCGTGTGCAAGGCCATTCTGGCGACTATTTCGAGCACGGCGGCATTGTGTACGGCTTCCGCGGCGTTCTTGCCCCAGGCAAAGGGGCCATGGTTGGCTACGAGTACTGCCGGCATCCGGCTCGCGTCAAGGCCAAGTTCCTCAAAGCGCTCGATGATCACCAGGCCAGTGTTGCGCTCGTACTCTGTGGCGGTTTCGGTCTGGCCCAGCTGGCGGGTACAGGGTATGGCGCCACAGAAATAGTCGGCGTGCGTCGTGCCCAGCGCCGGAATCCCGCGGCAGGCCTGGGCCCAGATGGTTGCCCAGGTTGAATGCGTGTGCACAATGGCCCCGATGGCTGGATAGCGTCGGTACAGCTCCAGATGCGTGGGCAGATCGGATGATGGCTTCAGGTCACCATCGAGCTTCGTGCCTTCCATATCGACGACGACCATATCCTGGGCCTTCATCGTCTCATACGGCACACCGCTTGGCTTGATCGCTATCGCACCAGTCCCTGGGTCACGTGAACTGACATTGCCCCAGGTAAACTCGACGAGTCCCAGCCTGGGAAGTTCGAGGTTGGCCGCGAGCACCTCGCGACGCAGCGATTCATGATTCATGCAAAGCCTCCTTGTCGTAGCCGCTCGCATACCCAGGCCTTGGCTTGGGCAATCTCTGCCATGGGATCGGGCGCCTTCTCTGTCCACATCTCGATAAGGAACGGACCGGCATAGCCCAGCCGCTTGAGTATCGAGAAGCTGTGGACGAAGTCGACGTTGCCATCGCCGAATGGAACATCCCGGAAGGTGCCCGTCGTTCCCGGAAGCACGGATCTGGTCTCCTTGATATGCAGGCCAACGATCTGGTCTATGCCATTGGACAGCTCGTGTTCCATGTCGTTTCCCCAGGCGCTCAGGTTGCCGATGTCGGGATAGACGGCGAGCCAGGGTGAAGGGAGCTGTTCCTTCAGCAGACGGTACTTCGTGATGGAGTTGAGGAACGTGGTGTCCATGATCTCCAGCGCAAGCATCACCTGATGCCGGGCCGCCAGCTCAAGCGCCGCGCGCATGCCAGCCAGATACAGCCTTCTGGATTCCTGCGTAGAAGGCTCATAGTAGACATCGTACCCGGCCAGTTGAATGACCCTGATGCCGGTATCGACCGCGAAGTGTATGGCTGCCTCCATGATGCGCATCGATTCCGCCCGGATGGCTGGATCGGCGCTGCCGAAGGGGAACTTGCGGTGTCCGGAAAGGCACATCGATGGCACCGTGATGCCGGCCAACCTGGCCTCCTGGCCAAAGGCGAGGCGCTCTGGCAACTTCCAGGAGAGCCGTTCGAGGCGTTCCGGCGTCTCATCTATCGATATCTCGACAAAATCAAAGCCCGCGTCTGCGGCGAGGCGGAACCGGTCTTCCCAGCCAAGGTTCCTTGGCAGGGCCTTCTCATAGATGCCGAGCGGATTGTTCACGCAGTGGCCTCCTCTGGTCGGGGCGGATAATTACCGCCGGCCTGCTCAGTCGTACTTACAAAGAATCATAATGATCTTATTGACTGCAAAAAGCAATCAAATATGTCATATGAACAATCATAATGCTTGTATTCTGATCGTTTCCAGTATATCATACCAGAAGAGATCGGTCGCGCACGTATGAACGCTGCGTGAGGAGGAACTGCATGGCCAAGATTGACGATATAACCCGCGAGTCGTGGATACTCAGTACGTTCCCGGAATGGGGCACCTGGCTCAATGAAGAGATAGAGCATGAGGATGTTAGACCTGGCACCTTTGCCATGTGGTGGCTTGCGTGCACGGGCATCTGGCTCAAGTCGGCGGAGAAGACCAATATTGCCGTCGATTTCTGGGTCGGTACCGGCAAGAAGACCAGCAAGGACCCGAACATGACACCGCAGCATCAGATGCAGCGGATGACCGGTGTCAAGAGACTGCAACCCAACCTGAGGAACGCCATATTCCCTCTCGATCCGTTTGCCATACGGCAGATCGATGCGGTACTGGCAACGCACAACCACAACGACCACATAGACGCCAATGTGGCAGCTGCGGTGATGAAGAACTGTCCGGCAGATGTGCCCTTCATCGGCCCGAAGGCCTGCGTCGAACTATGGACAAGCTGGGGCGTGCCCGCGTCACGATGCGTCGCCGTCAGGCCCGGAGACACGGTCAAGGTCAAGGATATCGAGATTGTCGCGCTTGATTCCTTCGACCGGACCGTGCTGATAACGGCCCCCAAAGGTGTCAGCCTTCGCGGAAAGCCGGTGATGGACATGGATGATATGGCCGTCAATTACCTGTTCAAGACATCGGGTGGTTCGCTGTACCATTCAGGCGATTCACACTACTCCAACTACTACGTCAAACATGGCAAGGACCACCAGATCGATGTGGCGCTTGGCTCCTTTGGCGAGAACCCCCGTGGCATCACAGACAAGATGACATCGATAGACATTCTGCGCATGGCCGAGGCATTGCAGACCAAGGTCATCATTCCATTCCACCACGATATATGGAGCAATTTCCAGGCGGACCCCAAAGAGATCAAGACGCTCTGGGAGATGCGCAAGGATCGGCTCGGCTATACCTTCAAGCCGTTCCTCTGGGAAGTGGGCGGAAAATATACCTGGCCAACTGATCGGGACAAGACCGAGTATCATCATCCGCGCGGTTTCGAGGATGCCTTCGAAGGCGAGGACGACCTGCCGTACCGCTCGTTCCTGTAGTCGGCCGAAGGCTATGCAGGTGGCTGCGCCGGGATTGAATCCTCGCGCACGCCGCCTGGCACAATGCTTGCGGTCAGGAACAGGTGGTCGGATGGCAAGCGCGATCGCTCGTCGAAGCTAACCGGTATCAAATCCACCAGCATGCCGCCGTCGACCACGGTGATGTCGTCGGAGCAGAATATGTAGTCTAGCTGGTTGAACTGCGGCCCATCGCGGAAGTAGAAGTGTGTAAACCTGCTGCTTGGGGGAACCCGCATGGCTTCGAGCACGTCCCTGAATGGGAGTTCCAGGAAACGGTCGAACTCGAATTGGTGCTCGCCACGGATCAGGATGCCGTTGAAGTCGCCGAGCACCACGCAGTTGCGCCTGCTGACGAGACCGCTCAGTTGCCTGATTTCTTCAATGCGCTGCTCGATGCCCATGTCGCGGCCATAGTGCGACTTGAGGTGGACGACGAAGAAGTGCAGCTCCACCCCGTCAGCCGCAAGCGTCACCTTGAGCAGGTTTCGCGAGAAGGCACCCTGCATGTTCCTGGCCGTTACCGCAGTGAATCTGCCCTTCTTGACCAGCGCGCCGACGAATATGCCGCGCCTGCTGTTCTCCTCATGCAGGTAGCAGTCGTATCGCTCGCCCAAATAGTGGCGGTTGAAGTTATACAAAGTCTCCATGCCGCCGACCTCGCACAGGCCGACGAAATCGAAGTCCTCGTTCAGGATGGTGTTCGCTATGGCGGCGATCTTCGAGAGGGCCTTGTTCGGATTGAATATGGACGAGTTCATAGCCATGTAGGCGTCATGCGATACGCCTGCGAACTCCTCCTGCGAGTAATCCTTGTCCAGCAACATGTAGAAGTTTTCCGCATTGAATGTAGCAAGTTTGATCATTGCCATCATTGTACAGTATCTTTGGGCATCGATTGAATGTACAGGAGGAGCCTTGAATGAATAGACGAATTATCATTCTGCTGATACCGATAGCCGTGATGACGGCCTTTGCAGCCTACGCCGATGGCGGTTTTCTTGATGTCGAGATGGGCGCCGCCTTTACCGGGTACAACGATGTACGCATTCCCAGCGAAACGGGTGATACGATTTCTCTGGCAACCGACACCAATTCCGATCCGGCGCTGGCGCTCCGGGTCCGCGGCGGCTACACCTTCGCCGACAGGCATACGGTACTGGCGCTGGTAGCCCCACTGACCGTCCGGGGCAGCGGCACGCTCGATAGAACGGTCACCTATCAGTCAACAACTTTCCCAAGCGGAACCGACGTGCAGTCGGTGTATCGCTTCGATTCATACCGCCTTACCTACCGCTACGCCTTCGTCAAGACCGACACGCTTGAGCTGGCCGCCGGTCTGACCGCGAAGCTGAGGAGCGCCGACATAGCGCTGATGAGTACCGCTGCGTACGCCCACCGCAGCGATCTTGGGGCCGTGCCGCTTATCAGCTTCAGGGCAGCGTGGCGTATGGCCAGCCCCTGGAGCCTGGCTCTCGATGGCGATGCCCTGGTCACGCCGTTCGGTCGCGCGGAGGACGTGTTGGCTGCGCTGGAATACAGCCCTTCCGATTCCGTATCGTATAGGCTTGGATACCGGGTGCTCGAAGGCGGCTCTGATGGCGGCGGCAGCGTGTACACATTTGCGCTCTTCAACTATGTGACCGCCGGCATAACGGTGCGCTTCTAGCGCTGCACTTGACTGCCCCAGTGTCGCGGGGTATCGTCGGCTCGGGCGATGGAGTTCGCCCGGGGCGGGTCCATGGCAAGCGTTGTTCTGGTGCTGATCGGTGGCGGGCTCGGATCGGTCGTCCGCTACCTGGCTTCTCTGGCGGCGGGCCGCTTCCTGGGTGATGGCTTTGCCTGGGGTACGCTCGCCGTCAACCTGCTCGGGTGCCTGTTCATAGGCGTGGTTGTCGGCCTGGTCGACAGGGCACTCCTTTCAAGGACATTCCGCATCTTCTTCGTTACCGGATTCCTTGGCGGCTTTACGACATTCTCGACATTTTCGCTTGAGTCACTCAGGTATCTGCAATCTGACTTTTCAAAAGGCATGATCAATATCCTCATCAACGTCGCAGGCGGTCTGGCGCTGACCCTGGTGGGGCTGGTGCTGGCCGAGAGCGTGTAGGGGAGGTGCCCATGACCGATTACTCGATAATCAAGGTATACACCCGCGAGAAGGCTCGCCACGAAGGCAAGGACATGGCCGAGGCGGTAGTAGCCTACGTGCGTTCGCTCAGGCTGGCCGCCCGGTGCGTCGTGACGCGCGGCATGGCGGGCTGCTACGAAAATGGCGAGACGGCATCATCGCATCTCGTGGAACTGTCATATGACTTTCCCATCATCATCGACATTATCCTGCCGGCCGCAGAGACGGAGGCGGTCGTTGCCGCCCTTGATGCGATGGTGGCCGATGGTGTGGTCGCCGTGGTACCTGCCACCGTCAGATCGTTCAGGACATCCACTGGGCTTTTCCCAAAGAACCTGCACGTGCGCGACATCATGACGCCGAAGCCAACGATCGTGCACCAGGACTTTTCGGTCAGGGCCATGGTCGAGCTGTTGCTCGATTCAGGACTCAAGGCCGTGCCGGTGGCCGCCGACGATCGCCGCTGCGTCGGCATCGTAACGCAGAACGACCTGATCAACCGGGCAGGAATGCCGGCCAGGCTTGGACTCCTGCGCCTGTTGCCTGCAGCCGAACGCGATGCGTGGCTGGCCGGCGCCGAGCGGCAACGATGCGTCGACATCATGTCGTCGCCGCCTGCGACCGTGCATGAAGGCACCAGCGTGTCCGAAGCCATACATCACATGAACCGCGAGAAGCGCAAGCGCATGCCTGTTGTCGACGACCACGATGCCATAGTCGGCATGCTGTCACGGATTGATGTACTCAAGGCGATAGCGACAACCAGAGCGACGAATGCCCAGCCCAAGACACCGCCTGGCGCGCATGCCCATATCGTCCGTGATGTGGAATCCCGCGACGAGCTGGCACTATCGCAAGGCTCTACGATTCAGGCAGCCATAGACGCGCTTGTCGGAGCGGGGCTGCAACGGGCCGCCGTCATCGACGGTCGCGGTGTGCTCATTGGCCTCATGACCGACGAGATTCTGCTGAAGGCACTTGGCGGACAACGGAGTGGCAGGCGGCTCTTCGGGTTCTTGGGAAGCGGCCGCCATGATCGACCCTTAAGCAGCATCATGATCAGGCAGCCGAAAGCGATAGCCGAAGAAGCGTCGATCGACGAGGCGCTCAGGTTGATGACCGAAGGCGGCTTCAAGCGTCTGCCGGTCGTCGACGCGGATGGCGTGTTCAAGGGCATGATCAGGCGCGACTCGATACTGCTGGCACTGGCGCACACCTACTGACAGAAGCCGTTCCGGGTCAGCCGCCTGGCGATTGAAGGGCACGCTCTATGGCACCTTTCAGTTTCTCCGGCGGCATCTGCGACGGGAAGCGCTTGATGGGCTTGCCATCGCGGCCAACGAGGAACTTGGTAAAATTCCACTTTACCTTGCGTGAACCAAGCAGGCCGCGCAGCGAATCCTTCAGGAATATGAACAGCGGATGCGCGTTCTGCCCGTTTACATCGACCTTCGCAAAGAGCGGAAAGGTGACGCCATAGTTGAGCGAACAGAAGGAGGCTATCTCCGTCTCGGAGGAGGGCTCCTGCTCGGCAAACTGATTGCACGGAAAGCCCAGTATTACGAGCCCCTGGTCGCGATAGGCTTCATACAGCTTCTGCAGCCCCGCATATTGCGGCGTAAAGCCGCACTTGCTCGCCGTGTTGACGACCAGCACGACATGACCCTTGTAGTCAGCAAGTGATATTTCATTGCCATGAATGGTCTGTGCATTGAAGTCATATATCGTTGTACTCACTGCATGTCTCCTTGGCCGAGAAGATACTCAAGGCAACACGGAAGGCCAAATTTCCAGCGAAAGCACCGGGAAGGAAAGCTTGTCGAGCCATTATTGCTTTCTTGCGCGGCCGCGATTACGATGGTGATCATGAAAACACTGAGCCTTGGCAAGAAGATGTCGTATGCGGTTGGAGGGCTGGCATTGAATTTCGCCAACCTGCTGATCAGCCAATGGCTGCTCCGGCTCTATGTGCCGAGCCTGGATGGAGCCCTGGTACCCGCCGGTTTGTTCTCCATCATTTTTCTTGCCGGCCGTATCATGGATGGCGTTACCGATCCCATCGTCGGCTATCTGAGCGATCATCTGCGTTCGCGGTTCGGGCGCCGCATACCGTTCATAGCGCTGGCGCTCGTCCCGACAGCGCTGGTGTCGTTCCTGATGTGGGTTCCGCCGGTACCAGGGCACATGCACTGGGCCAACGGCCTGTTCATATTCATCATGGTGCAGCTGTTCTTCATATTCTGGACGCTGCTCGCCAATCCGTACATGAGCCTGTTGCCCGAACTGTCTGCCGATCCCAAGGAGCGCGTTGACATCAGCACGATGCAGGCATTCTTCATCATGCTCGGAACCATTCTGGGATCAACCATAGGCTCGATCAAGGAGGCCGCTGGCTGGCTCGGCCTGGGCCTGACGGTTGGCGTTCTGACCGTCGTATCGTTCCTGCCTACCGTGCTGTTTGTTCGGGAGCCTGTCAGGCTGGCCGGCCAGAGCGCGACCGGCGCAGCGCCGGGCATAACCCAGAAGCCCGGCCTCTCCGACCTGTACCGCTGGATTCTGCTGACGTTCCGGAATCAGCCATTCGTCCTGTATCTGATAACCACCGCTATATTCTGGTTCTCGTTGAACATCATGATACTGCTCGTGCCATTCTGGGTCGAACACGTGACAGGCAAGGGCGATGGTGACGTGATATTCGTCATGCTGCCGTATGTTGTCGCCAACCTTGCCGCATTCTTCGCCGCCAACGCCGCTTCAAAGCGCTGGGGAAAATATCCCGTATATCTGCTGACGCTGTTTGGCTCCGGCCTCGTGTCGCTGTCGTTGTGCCTGGTCGGCATATTGCCCGGCGACCGTTTTGTGCAGACGCAGGTCGTGATGGGCCTGTTCGGCATTACGACCGCTGGATTCCTGATGCTGCCCAATGCGATTCTCGCAGATATCGTCGACTACGATGCCGCGCGGTGCGGCGAGCGTCGTGAGGCCATACACTTCGGCGTGCAGGCTGTTTTCCAGAAGCTGTCGATCGGGCTGTCAATCACTGTGGCCTCGGCGCTGATGTACGCGGGTGGCAGCCAGAAGCCCACCGTGCTCGGACTCAAACTGATAGCATCGTGCGCGGGAGTGGCCGGACTGGCGGCCGGCCTCGTGTTTGTGAAGTATGGCTTGCGCGAAAAGGCCTAGCCGTTCGGCGACGGTGGGTCCAGAATGCCTGCGAGCTCCGACTCGTGCGGCAGGCGGTTGTTCGTCGCTATGAACCGGTATAGCCGCGCGGATGCCGTCTCGTTCCGCTCCATGGTCTGCAAGTCTACCCGGTACAAGCCGAACTTCGGTACGAATCCGTCCAGCCACTCGAGGTTGTCGGTGCCCGCCCAGTAGCTATAGCCGAGCAGCGGACAGCCCTCTGCCAGCAGACGATGCAGCCATGCCAGATGGTCCAGTATGAAGCGAGGGCGCTTCTCGTCATTCCGGTCGGCGATTCCATTCTCGGTTATCATCAGGGGCACTCCCGGATAGCGACGCTCGAGGGACTTGCAGAGCCGGTACATGCCCTCGGGGTAGATCTCCCAGCCCAGATCGGTCAACGCAGCACCGGGAGCGGGACCCCTGTCGACCAGGCCTTGGGCCCTCGGATTGAAGCGAATGATCTCCCGGTAGTAGTAGTTGACGCCGAGCCAGTCGAGCGTGCCCGCTGCCTCGGGGAGGCTCTGGTCCAGCTTCGGGCCACCGGCAATGGCGACACGGAGCCGGCCGGTGCGCAGGGCGTCGGTCAGGTTCCAGTTGAAGAGGCGATCAAACTGACCGGCAACGAAACCATCCAGCGGGTTGCCTGCCGACTGGCAGAGGCTGAAGAAATAGATCATGCCTACTGGGCCGCCGTATGGCCTGAGGATGTGGTAGGCACGTGCGTGAGCATGTGCCAGGGTTCCAAGGATGCGCACGCCGGTTGCCGGGTCGTGCTTCAGCGGAGGAATCTCGCCGGTAAAGTAGCCACGCAGCACGTAGATCTGCGCGTCTATCATCGTCGACCAGTAGTCGACCATATCGCCAAAGCGCCGGCCGCACTCGGCCACGTACGCTTCCCAGCGTTCCATCGTCTGCGGGTTCTCCCACGCGCCTGCCGCTGCGGCCCAGGCGGGCAGGGTAAAGTGCCAGAGGTTGACCGCTACTGTCATGCCCTTGGCCTTCAGTGATTCGAGCATCAACCGGTAATGCCCGAATGCTGATTCGTCATAGATCCCCGGTGCCGGTTCGACGCGGCTCCATTCTATGCCGATGCGATGGAAATTCTGTCCATCGGCTGCCGCCCGGGCAAAGTCATCCTCGTAGCGGTTCCAGAAATCGACGCAGCGGTCAGCGAAGGAGCCATCGGCGAAAGGGTGCGGTTCGGTTCGTTCCCAGGCATACCAGTCGGCGTGGTCATTGCCGCCCTCGTGCTGGTATGCATCCTCGCCGGTGCCCCACAGAAAGCCCGTTGGAAAGAGTTGCCCTGTCAGCGCGATCGGGTGGCTCGGTCGGGGCCGCCTGAACAGGAGCGACATGCAGTACAGGGCGCATGCGCCAAGCACTGCGGCGATACCCGCAATGATCATTTCCAGGTTTTCCTCCGCGTCAGTCATCATGGGACTACAGGGTGCCCGATTCGTCAAGCACCTATGTGGAATCCCGAACTGTGGTACACTGGATCCAAGGAAGAATCATGAATATACGCGCCAAAATATTGACCATCCTCATTGCCACGATGGTTGTACTGGACGCCGTGATTCTGGTCCTGTCGCTTGGCTTGATCATGGGAAGCTATTCGCGACTTGAGCAGACCTACATGCGGCAGAATGCCGAACGGGTGGTCGCGGCGCTCGATGATCGACTCGAGAAGCTAGGGTATTCTCTCCATGATTGGGCGTCCTGGACCGACACCTATGACTATCTTGCCGGACGGAGACCTGAGTACATCGATGACAATCTGATGGATTCGGCATTGGTATCGCTGAACATCAACCTTGTGGCGTTCTTTGACATCAAGGGCACTCTGGTATACGAGAAGGCCGTCTCGGGCGTCACCGGGGCACAGACTGCGGTCCCCGCAGGCTTCGGATCCGCCCTCTCACCTCTATTGCCATCCATACTTGCCGCAGGCGTGCCGGCGGCAAGGACGGGGTTGCTGGTGTTGCCGGATAGCATCCTTCTGGTGGCGGTCAGGCCGGTGCTGACCAGCACTGAAGAAGGTCCCGCGACCGGGGTAATGGTGATGGCCGCTCTGCTTGGAGACGAAGAACTCAAGAGACTGGGTGACATGACGCGCTTGTCCCTGGCTTTGCATCGGATCGACGAGCCAAGTCAGCCGCATGAGCTTCAGAGCGCTCTGGCCGGGTTTTCTGGTGGCAACGAGGTCGTCATCCGTGTCATCAATGCGCGTGAGATAGGTGGCTACGCGCGCGTACGCGACATATTCGGCATGCCCGCATTCGTCATCGGGATTCGGGGCACAAGGGACATTCATGCCAATGGCATGCTGACCATCTGGTATTTCATGGCTACGACGGTCGTGCTGAGTTTTGTCATCGGGCTCACCGTCTGGATACTCCTGGAACGCATCGTAATCAGGCGTCTCGAGCGCATGGGAGCGGATGCTTCGGAGATTCGCAGGCGCGGCGACATGTCGAGGCACGTCTCAGTCTCCGGGAATGATGAACTTGCCAATGTCTCGCGGGCACTCAATGCCATGCTCGATGCCTTGCGACAGAATCAGGCGCGCCTGGAGCAGGCGCAGCGCTATGAGGCCCAGGGTAAGCTTGCCGGCGGCACGGCGCACGAGTTCAACAATATTCTTGCCATCATGATGGGCTCGATGGAATTGGTCATGGATGCGATGCCGGAGCACGAGCCCGAGCGTGCGCGCCTTGCGCAAGCCTATCGAGCCGGGGAGCGTGGCAGGGATATTGTTCGGCAGATACTGGAATTCAGCAGAGGCTCAACGCGGGACCAGACGCGTCTCTCACTCACGAACCTCGCACATGCCGCGCTTGAACTGGTACGAGTGCTTGTTCCGGAAAACGTCACCGTGGTGTCGAGCATTGTCGAGGATGCGGGCTTGATCCTGGCCAACCCTACCCAAATTGAACAGGTCATCATAAACCTGTTCAAGAACGCGATAGAGGCCATTGGAGATCGGCCGGGGACCATCACATTCAGTGTGGAGCGCATCAGGCATGATCAGGGGCTGGATCATTTTCCCGAGCTTCCCCCTGGAGCCTACGTTCGATTGTCAGTCAGCGATTCCGGAATTGGCATACTGCCATCGGACCTGGGTCAGATATTCGATCCGTTCTTCACAACCAAGAAGGTTGGATCGGGTACCGGGCTGGGCCTGTCGGTAGTGCATGGCATCGTGCAGCAGCATCATGGCTATATTCGTGTCGGCAGCGAGCGAGGTTCGGGCACCACATTCGAGCTGCTGCTTCCCGGGATCGCGGATGCTGGCCTCGATGAAGCGCCGCAGCGCGGGGACGACAGCCGGCCCGGAGTTCGCAGCGTGCTCGTCGTCGGCGACGCCCTGCCGCCTGCAGGGCTGCACGGCGCGGCTCTCGAGGCCATAGGTTATCATGTACAGCGCGCCGCCGATGCCGACCAGGCGCTGCGATTATGTAGCGATGCAGGGCTGCAGTGCGTTGTTGCGCTCGTCGACGCCGATATGGATTTGAAGGCCGCGCTCCGGCTCTGCCGGAAAATTCACTCCCTGGATTCCAGCATCGGGCTCTGCCTCTGTGCAGGCGTGGGCACGCCTGTCGATGCCGGGAGTCTGTACGACGCGGGGATCGGCACGGTGCTGCAGAAACCCTTGACAATACGCACGCTGATCGACAGCATCGAGCAGGCCTGCGGCCGCATAGGCGAGGCGCCACAATGATGGCGGAGGGAGTTTTGACCACATGGGATGCATCCTGGTCATAGAAGATGATGCCGACTACCGCATTCTGCTCAAGGATGCCCTGGAAGTGGCTGGCTTTTCCGTATTGACGGCAAGCGATGGCAATGATGGCCTGCGCAGAATGACTCAAGGTCGGTGCGATGTTGTCATCACCGACATGCTGATGCCCGAAAAAGAGGGCTTTGAGACCATCATGGAACTGAAGCGGCTCAAGCCCGATGTGCACATCATAGCCATTTCGGGCGGCGGACGAAGCGGCCGGGGTGATGACCTATTGAGGCATGCCAAGCTCTTCGGAGCACACCACACCATGGCCAAGCCTATCATCCTCAAGGATTTGGTTGCGCTTGTACGCACGCTCATGCCTGCATGAGTCGGTCGTGGGGCATCGCCAGAAACAAGCGACCACTCGCCTGCATGGCGTCCATCAAGAAAAGAAATGAGGCGGCCCTGGGGCCGCCTTTCTGTTGAAATTGTCAGCGTGCTGCTATGAATACTTCTTGATGATCTCGTCGATCTTCTGTTCCATGCCGTTCAGGTCGGTGCAATCATGCAGGACCTGGCCGTTCTTGATGCACAGCAGCGATGGCGACTTGGTGTACGACAGCCTGCAGGCAATCCTGTCGGACTTGTATACGTCGATGCGCCTGAGCTGGAACTTGTCCTTGCGCTCGCGCTGCAGCTGCTCGATGCGCGCCAGGTACTCGCGGTCAAGGGGTTCCGAGGCATTGTATACGAATGCCATGATCAGGCCTTCGGCCTCGAAGATTTCCTTCTGGATGTAGTTGACTTCCTCAACGTACTTCTCCGCCATGAAGCCCGCTACGGCGCCGTCGCCGACGGCGGTGGCTACCTGTCGCAGCGTCTTGTCGCGGCAATCGCCGACGGCAAAGACGCCTTCCTTTGACGTTTCCATATCTTCGTTCGTCTTGATGTACCCACGGTTGGTCATGTCGACGAAGCCTTCGAAGATCTTGGTGTTCGGTACATAGCCGATGAAGAGGAAGCACGTGTCGACATCGACTGGCTGCAGCTGGCCCGTCTTGACGTTCTTGAGCACGACCTGCTTCAGGGTCTCATCACCTTCGAACGAATCGACGACCGTATTCCAGAGGAACTTCATCTTGGGGTTGGCCAGCGCTTTTTCCTGTGCGACCTTGTTGGCATCCATCGTGCCTTCGTTATGGATGACCGAAACGAAGACCTCGCTGGCGAACTTGGTCAGGAACATGCCTTCCTCGATCGCCGCATCGCCCGAGCCGATCACCATGATGCGCTTGCCCTCATTGCGGGCGGCATCACAGGTGGCGCAGAACGAGATGCCCTTGTCATTCAGGAACTTTTCTTCGTTCTTGGCGCCGGTCAGGCGGGGCTTGTTGCCCGTTGACAGTATGACAGCCTTGGCGACGTAGTCCGTCCTGAAGGTGGATACCACCTTCTGCGAGCACTCGATGGAGACGCCACGGACATCGGTCAGCTTCACATCGACGCCGAAACGGCGGAACTGCTTGTCAAAGATGTTCATCAGCTCGATGCCGCCGATTGGCTCGACGAAGCCAGGATAATTCTCTATCTCGCTCGTGTACGTCGCCATGCCGCCGATCAGTGATTTTTCTATAAGCAGAGTCTTGAGCCGGGCGCGACCGGCATAGAGCGCCGCGGTCATGCCGGCCGGGCCACCACCAACGACGACGACATCGTACTGTTCTGTTTTCTTTTCCATGGTCTACAGCTCTCCTGACTTCTTCTTGCCGTACCAGTCGGCAAGAATGTAAATGCCGAATAGAAGGCCGAATTGAACAATGATTGCGGGAACCCAGCCGCCCAGCAGCTGCGGAAGATAAATCGGAGCCTTCTGGTATAGAAGCGGTGAAGCCTGGAATATCGGAAGCAGAACAGCGCCGATCACCGAACCTGCAATGAAGAATATGATCGCTATCCATTGCTGGACAAAACCTTCGCCCATGCGCATCAGCGTGCCGGATGCACAGCCACCGGCGATCACGGCGCCGATGCCGAATATGAACCCGCCGATGACGGTCTGTACACCTGCTGCCCTGATGTTGCCCGGCAGCTTGCTTGCGTCCTGCAGCGTCTCCGAGCCGAGGTTCTCGAGACTCAGACCGGTAAGCTTCATCTGCATGGCCATGTAGCCAATCGATGAGAGCGTTATGGCGACGATGACGGCCTTGGTCAGGTCGGTGCCACCGGTCAGGACCGGGTCACGCATGGCTGCGGTAAAGCAGAAGCGCGATCGCTGCAGGGTGTAGCCCAGTGCGAGGCCGATGATCCAGATGTATACGCCTTTTGGATTCTGTGTCTGTATGAACATTCCAAGCAGGATAACCAGCACGACCAGGATGGTGCCGGCAGTAAGCTGCTTCTTGCGCTTGCGGGCCCTCTGCTCGGGGGTCTCCTTGGGCTTGGAAGATGTTCTTCTGATTGTAGAAGCGGTGCTGTCACTCATTTCCATCCCCTACATGAAGTATTTCTTGAGCAGTTGGCTTCCGACGGCGGCGCCGGAGAATATGGATATCCAGAACAGCCAGCCGTGAAGCGAGAAGGCCGGCAATGCGCTGAAGAACGAGCCGATATTGCAGCCAAGGGCCAGACGCGCGCCGATGCCCATGCACAGACCACCCAGAATCGCGGCCCATACATTCTTGGCGCTCTTGATCTTCTTGATCTTGAACTGAGCAGCCAACAGCACCGAAATCAGTGCGCCAAGCACGATTCCCAAATCGGTAATGGCCGGCTGATCCTTCCAGAAGCTGTACTTGGCCAGAGCGCCGTTGAAGCCCTTCCAGGAGTCGGCGTTGATGCCGAGCAGCTGCAGGATCTTGCCTCCCCACATGCCAAAGGGCCCGGTAACTCCCCATGCGCTGCCGGTTACGGTCACCAGAGCCAACGCCAGGATCGCCAAGAGAACCGCCCCGGTGGAATAGCTCCACTCCTTCTTCAAGAATGTTTCGTGGAACGGATACTTCTTGTTCTCACCCATGCTGGCCTCCTATTTCGTCTTCTCGATGATGATGTTCCACTCGCCTTCGCCGACTTCTTCAATTTCCACATTGTGACCAGCAGATCGGGCCCAGTCGGGAACATTCTTCATGGCGCAGCTGTGATCGATATCGACGATCAGGACATCGCCGATGGCCATTTTCTCCAGGGCTTTCTGGGTCTTGACGAGCGGTACGGGGCAAGCTTCCCCGAGACAATCGAGTGTTTGTTCGGCCATGTGGTGGCTCCTTGCATAGAATTGTTGGATGCCGCGAGGCGACATGCCTATATACTATGCAAGGATCGTGCCAAAACGATTGAAATATATCGATATATATGGAGATTCATAATATATCGATATAATATGCGCATATATATGAAAATATAAGAAGGCTCCGCATTGCTCGCGTCGTCAGGGACGGCTTTCGTATGTGCTTGCATGAGGTGTGGTGGCTCGTGGCTCGGCAAAAGGGGTGCCAAAATGCCCGAAAGCGGGCGTTGCTGCCGAATCCGGGCGACCGGAATCGGGCAACGTCGTTCAGTGCAACGTCGTTCAGTGCAACGTCGTTCAGTGCAACGAGTACTTTTCAAGGCGCCGGTCGAGCGCCTGCCTGGTTATGCCCAGCATCTCTGCGGCCCGCGCCAGAATACCGCCGGATTCCTGCAGCGCCTGCACAATGGCCCGGCGCTCCAGCGCCTCAAGATCAAGATTCGCGGCCGGTACCGCCATGGCGGGATCAGTGCGCCGGGGCAGCCCCGATTCAAGCTCGATGTCGACCGGATTCTTGCCCATGATATACGCGCGCTCCATGATGTTCCGCAGTTCGCGCACGTTACCGGGAAAAGGATAGGCCTGCAGTCTCTTCCTGAACATCGGGGCCAAGACCAGTGGCTCGTCGCCGGCATGGCGATCGAATCCTGACAGGAAATGCTCGGCCAGAAGGCAAATGTCTTCTGCCCGGTCGCGCAATGGTGGAATCAAGATTTCCAGAACGGCAAGCCGGTAATACAGGTCGCGCCTGAATGTTCCGGCGGCTACTGCCGCGGACAGGTCTCGGTTTGTCGCGCATATGATGCGCACGTCGACATCGCGTTCGGCGTCCGAGCCGACAGGTCTGACCTTGCCTTCCTCGAGGACGCGCAGCAGCTTCGACTGCGCATCGAGCGGCAGTTCGCCGACCTCGTCAAGGAAGAGGCTGCCGCCTGAGGCCGCGCGGAACAAGCCATCGCGGGCGATGCGCGCGTCGGTAAAGGCGCCCTTCTCGTGGCCAAAGAACTCGCTCTCGAACATGTCACGCGGTATCGCAGCGCAGTTGACGGCCAGGAAACGGGACGAGGCGCGCGGACTCTCCGCATGGATTCGCCTGGCCACCAGCTCCTTGCCGGTGCCGCTTTCTCCGGATATCAGCACCGGTGATCCGGAGTGGGTTGCAGCCAGCGCAATCATGGCACGCAGTTCATCCATCGCCTTCGATGTGCCGACCAGCTCGCCTTTATCCGCCATCTCCCGGTTCAGTGTTGCGCACAGCTCCGCGTATTGTTGCGAAGATCGCTGGGCGGCGATGTACTTCTGCGTGCGCGCTATCGAGGCCTGCAGGTCGAGCGATGCGAATGGCTTCTTGAGATAATCAAAGGCGCCCAGCCTGAAGGCCTCGATGACGCTGTCCATGTCGCCGTGGCCGCTCATCACTATGGTCTCTATTTCCGGACGTGTGGTCTTGAGCCTGCGCAGGAACTCAAGGCCATCGTATTCAGGCAGCTTGATGTCGACGATCGCGACATCGACGGCGGTGGCGGCAATCAGTCCGAATGCGGCGGACGGACGGTCCGCACCGAGCGTCGCAAAGCCGGCGTTCTCCAGGTACTCGGCCAGTTCCGACACCAGCCTCGTCTCGTCATCGAGTATCAGAATGGTCAGCGGTTTCATGGCGCGCCTTTCCAGACGGGAACCTTGACGATGAGGCTGGCGCCACGGGCCGGCTTGCCAAGCTCGATGCTGCCGCCCATCTCCCTGATTATGCCAAACGATATGGACAGGCCCAGGCCCGTGCCCTTGCCCGGCAGCTTGGTCGTGAAGAATGGATCAAAGACGCGGGCGCCCAGTTCCTCGGGTATGCCCGTTCCATTATCACTGACTTCCAGACATACGAGCCCTGGTTCCGTCCAGGTTCGTATCCTGATGACCGCCGGTATTGGGTCGGGGTTCTTCGACTCGGCGTCGAGGTGCAAGCGCTCTTCTGCGGCATCGCGCGCATTGGATAGCAGGTTGAGCACGACCTGTTCGTACTGGAACGGGTTGCCCCGCACTTCCGGCAGGCTGTCAGCCAGGTTGACCGACAGGTCGATCTCGCGCGTCGCCAGTTGCACGGCGAAGAGGCCCAGCGCGTTCTGTATCGTCGTGTTGACCGAGAAGCCGGTGTTGTATTCCTCCGGCACCGACCGGGCAAACAGCCGTACATGGTCGATGACGCGGCGTACCCGGTCGATGTCGGCATTTATTGCAGAGACCTTGTTGCGCAGGTATGCATCGTCGACCGTACCGTTGGCGAACCGGGTGGACAGGTTCTCTACGGAAAACGAAATGGAATTGAGCGGCTGCGTTATCTCGTGGGCCATTCCTGTCGCCAGCTCGCCAATCGCGGCCAGCCTGGATTGCTGATTGGCGAGGCCCTCGGTTTCCTTGTGCATCCTGATGGCGTCGTCGATGCGATGCTCGAGCGTCTCGTTCAGCTGTCGCAGCGCGGCCTCGGCGCTGCGCTTGTCAGTCACATTGCGTGATATTCGTATTACGTGCTCGATATCGCCATCGGTGCCTGGCACCGGCACGGCGACATGCTCCCAGCATTCTTCGCTTGCGCACGACGCGCCGGCGGTACTGGCAGCGCCGCCGGCACCGGCGAACGGCCGCAGGTAGCAGGCCTCCATCGAGATGATCTCTTTGTGCTCGAAGGCCCTGGCCAGCAGTTCGCCCTCGTCGCCGAAGAAGCCGATGCTCGCGCTAGCCTCGCGTGGGTCCATGCCGACGATGGCGGGCATCAGCTGCCTGGCCCTGGTATTCGCCCACAGGACCTTCGAGTCAGGCCCGACGTAATACACAACGCCTGGAATGCCTTCGACAATCGCCTGCAGCAGCAGCTCGCGCTCGCGCAACGTGCCGATGATGCCGTTGACCACGGTGATGATTTCCCTGAAGTCGACCGCAGTCTCGGAAACGTCGCCGCGGTACCCAAGGTCGCCCGCAGCTATGCGCTCGGAGATCATCCTGGTCTGGTTTACGACAGCACGCAGCGGCCTGAACAGCGCCCTCATCGCCAGAATCGTAGTCAGTGCGAGCGCCACGAGCAGGACGACGCCCAGGAATATCAGCCCGCGGCGTATCTGGTTGATGGCGCCGGCCAGGGGCAGTCGGGAGAGCTCGACCTTGATGAAACCTATGACGCTGCCCGCATAGTCGCGGAATGGATACAGATCAACCGCCTGGGCCTGAGAACAATCCAGCGACCATACGTTCTTGCCGACTGAAATATCCTGCACGGAGTTGGTCGATGGAGTGCAGCGGTCGATTTCCCTCGTACCCGCGACGTAGACTGGCTGTCCATTGCCGTCGAGTCCAAAGATGTAGTAGTCGCCTTCATAGGTGGCCTTGAGCCGTTCGGCAAAGGCCTGCCCGAACTCCATGCCGTACTCGACGGCTCCCAGGAATGTCGATCCGCTGAAGAGCGGCACCACCACGCGGATTCCAAGCCCATCACGACCGCGCTCTATGCCCGATACCGTGATGTGTCGCTTGACCACATCACGTATCATCGGGCGTGTGTCTATGAGCGAATCGCCATAGGACGACGGATCGTGCACCCGCAGGAATGTTGTGCCATCGGGCAGGAAGAAATGAAAGCGTACCATGCGATCCTTGATTCTTTCGTAGGCAGGAGCAAGGTAGGCCTCGAGGCCGGCACGGTCGCGTCGGGCAAGGAAGTTTTTGACCTGTGGGTCTTCGGCAATCGCGACGATCGCTATCGAGGCGGTCCGTATGTCATCGTCGATGGTCGCCCTGATCGAATTGGCCAGATAGAGCGACGTCTCATGTTCGCTGGCTGCGACCGCCTTGGTGTTGCCTTCCATGATCAGGAAGGCAAAGCCGGCGTACAGCATGGCCTGGGCCGCGACGATGAAGGCAGTCAGTCGGAACGCCAGCTTCTTCCGGGGCGGCGGCACCAGCACCGTGCGGACCTACTTGGCTATGTCTATCGGCGGCAGGGTGAGAGCCGACTCGGCGGCCAGTCTGTTCTCGGCCTGGATGGCGTCGTACACTTCCTGGCGGAATACCTTGACGGTCTTGGGCGCGTCGATGCCGAGCTTTACCTGGTCACCACGAATCTCGATGATCGAAACAACGACACCGTCGCCGATCACCACTTTTTCGTTGAGCTTGCGCGATAGTATGAGCATCGCGCTACTTCCTTGACGCGGCCAGCTCGGCCATCACGTCGTGCTTGGTGGCCCAGCGCGGATCGGTCAGGATGACCTGGGCGCCGCGCCGAATCTTGCGGCCGATAACCAGCGGGCCCATGAGGTTGGCCGTAATCGGTCCTCCATCGGGAGGAACCGTTACCATCGACAGTACCAGCGCGTCGTCCGGGTCGACGACGCCGATGGAGCGCATGGCTTCGTCGGCTACATCGATGGAATAATCGGGCCGGAAGAGGAACGGATCGAGCAGTATGAAGCCAAGCTCGGCCAGCTCCATCGACTGCAGATAGAAATAGGGTTTCTGCGGGGCATCGAGCAGCGCGTACGAGGTGAATTTTCTGAAGCCTATCAACCCGTCGGGGAAGTCTATGACCTGGCGCTCGTCGATGTCGAGCTCGCCCATCATCTTTGTCTGTATCCTCATGTGGATGCCCAATCTGCCGCAATCATCGCAAGAAGTCAAGGAGCGACTTTGGCAAAACCCGGCCGGCCATCTGCAGCGCCGCCGTCCTTGCATACTCCATCATCTTGAAATCGGTTATGGCCTGCGTCATGTCCAGGTCCTTCTCGTCGGCCAGGAGCTTGGTCATGTCAGGAATCTCGCGGTTCAGCCGCAGCGCGGCCGCGTCGAGTCGTTCCACCATCGATCCGGCCTCCGCCAGACGCCGGCCCATGTTGTCCATGCCCGCATCGATGCTTGCCAGCACGCGACCGCCCACATCGATGTGGTCACCCTTGTAGAGCGCGTCACGGAGCGCCATGACCGAGTCGAACAGCGAGCCGCCGGATACACGGGCCGTCGTCGCGTAGTCGGAAGGCACGCCCGAGCCTGACAGGATGCCGAGGTCGGCGAGCACACGGCCGCCTGCGCCGTCCTCCAGCCTGACCCGATGGGCATCGGTCGCCTCGAGCACCAGCGAATTCCGCGCCGGATCGAGCGATGCCTTGATGGCGGCGCCCGAATCGTTGATCTTGGCTATGATCGCCTGGACCGTGTCGCCCGGCTTGAGCGCAATCTGGGCGCCATCGACGAATATGCTCGTGTTGTCCATCACGCGATAAGTCGATGCGTCCGCCCCCGATGCGATGCGCTGCCGTTCAGACCAGAATACCGCGTCACCGGGCAGGTTCATGGGCAGATACGAGGCTTCGCTGATTTCCGCCTTCGGTGTGCCGACACCGCCCAGATAGTCGACGCCAACCGTAGCAGCGGCGCCGGCTCCTTCTATATAACCACTCACCGCCCTGAACGGCTCGGTCTTGGCCTTGTCGCCTGCGAACAGGAAGTCGCCATCCGGGCCGCGGGCGTTGCCAAGGCTGACCATCTCGGCGAGCAGCTGGTCGACCTCGACGGCCATCGCCGCGGTGTCTTCCTTGGTGTAGGTGCCGGTAGCGCCGGTCACCGCGAGCTCGCGGACCCGCTGCATGATGTCCTGCGTCTGCCGCATGTAGCCTTCGGCCAGCGCGGCGCGGTCCTTTGTATACTGCACATTCTGCTCGTAGCGTTGCAGCCGGCCCACGAACGACTCATAGCGTACGGAGCGCGCCGCGGCGAGCGGATCGTCGCGCAGGTTCTCCAGCCGCTCCTGTCTGGACAGGCGGTTCTGGGTGGACGCCATGGAATCCTCCGAGCGCCGCAGCCAGTACTGCATATCGTTGTTCATGTAATCGGTGCTTACTCTGCGCATATTTCAACTCCTGAATGCATCGAGCATTTCAAAAGACCGCTAGATGCCCATGCGGTTGATGATGGTATCGAGCATCGAATCCATCTGGGCTATGAACTTGGCCGCAGCGGCATATCCGTGCTGGAACTTGATCATGTTGGATAGTTCCTCATCGACGTTGACGCCGGATATTGACTGCCTCGTATCGGTCAGGTTCTTGACGATGCGCGATTGTGTCTCGGCCATCCGGCCCGCCCGCTCGCCGCTCAGCGCCACCGATGCCACCGCATCGGCAAAGTAGTCGTCGAATGTCTTCTGGGAACCGACCATGACCGGAGCCGTACGCAACCTGGCCATAGCCAGGGCGGCGCTGCCGTCACCGGCCTCCGCCGGTCGGCCATTGGCGCCGAAGCCGGCCGCCACGCTGGTCAGATCGCGCGACACGGCGCTCGATACCTCTATCCAGCCGGAAGGGTGGGCCAGCGGCGCTACGGCATAGTCTATGCCGCCGCGGAGGCCGGTTACCGCGTCGGGCTTGTCCCAGGTGTACGCGGCTGCAGCTCCGCTGGCTGACAGGAGCCCTGAATATCCAGACAGGAACTCACCGGAATCTTCAACGTGCCTGATCACGAAGTCGGGGCTGTCGCCATCCGAACTGGTCTTGGCACGCAGTTGCAGTTTTCCATCGGCGGTCAGCCTTGCGGTAACATCGGCGCCCGAATCGTTGACGCGCCTGACTATGTCTCCCACCGTGTCGGTTGGCCGATACGCCACATCGACCAGGCCCTGAGGCCCGGACAACCGCATCGTGCCGGAGAGTCCAATCTGCTCCTGGGCGTCGAGCGCATTGCCGCCGGTCATCCGGTAAATGTAGCTGTGGTCATAGGCGCCATCGCCATTGCGGTCATAGTTGCCCGCGATGTTGTTGACGCTGGGCAGTTCGGTAAAGAAATCGATGCCGGTCTTGCCATTGAGCCCGTATGCCGAACGGTGCACCTCGTTGACCATGTCGGTAAAGGTCAGCGTCATCGTATCGAGTGACGCAATTTCGTTCTTGATGTCGACATCGCGCAATTCCAGCAGGGCGCCCAGCCGGCCGCTCTTGATCGCAGCCTCGGAGCCCGTGTCGGCCCACAGTACGCGTGGATAGCCCTCGTTCTCGGCGCCGCTGGACATCGTAAACCCGCGGGCTATCTTGCCCTGCACCAGGATGTGGCCATCGATGTGGACCATGAACTCGTCGGGGTCGCGCCTGTCTATCGATATGGGCACCAGGGTGCCGAGCTTCTCGACGAGCAGGTCGCGGCGGTCGTACAGGTCATTGGGATTGTCGCCCATCGCCTTTGACTTGACTATCTCCGCGTTCAACGCGGCTATCTGCCGCGATATATCATTGGCCTGCGATGTGACGACTTCTATGTCTTCCTGGGTCATGTCCCTGGTGGAAGCCAGGCGGCGATACTGCTCGTGTATCGAATCGATCAGCGTTCGTCCGCGTTCCACCACCGCCTCGCGCGGGGCGAGCTCCGATGGGTGCAGCGACAGCTCCTGCCACGAGTCCCAGAATTTGTCCATCTGGGTCCTGGTCGATACCTCGGTCGGCTCGTTGTGCACCTGTTCAAGCATCTTCGTATACTTGTCGCGGGTATCCCAGTACCCGAGGCCGCCCTGCTGGGCGACTATTCTGGAATCAAGGAGTTCATCGCGCATACGCTCGATGCGAATCGCGATGACGCCCTGACCAATCTGGCCGGCCGTTTCCTCGCGGTTCAGCTGCGGCAGATAGAGCGGCTCCATCGTGCCCAGTTCGACGCGCTGGCGCGAGTAGCCTTCCGTCGCCGCGTTGGTCAGGTTGTGGCCAATGGTGGTCATGCCCTGATTGTGCGCGACAAGACCGCGCTTTCCTATCTCTATGCCTGCAAAAGTCGACTGCACGGGTAACTCCTTCGCCTGCTAGAAGGCCTGATCCAGGATCATGGCTGCCGAATTGGCATGGTGCGCCTTGCCCGAGCGGCCATAGATCTTGCCTTTGCGGTCGGGGAACAGCGTCTCGATCGCCTGCCTGAGCGTCGTCGCCGCGTCTCCTACAAAGTACGAGAGCGCTTCGTTTTCTATGCGCGCCCGCATCGACGAGAGCCTGAGCGCCCGGTAGGCGTCGTTAAGCAGCGAGCGGTACTCCACCGGCAGCGACAGCGATACCTTGAACACGGTGGAATCGACCGGCAGGCCGGCCTCGTCGAGCAATGCTGCCCAGGCGTCTGCCCGCCTGGCCTCCGCTGCGGCCACTTCCTCCGCCAGGAGCGCGGCGCGTTCCAGAGCGTGCTCCAGCGCAGTCCAGTCCCGAGCCCGAACTGCACCGGTGACCCCGCGTTGCTCGTCGACAAAGAGATCGAGCGCCTTCGTCTGCTGTCCGGCGAGCTCTATGAACGTCATCAATCGTTTGGTGTCCATATGTACCCTCGCTTCATTATCGGTACTGGAAACGAGGAGTTTACGCCGATATAGTAGGTACACCGATTATTACGCGGTATTTCGCTATTGAATTGAGGGATCGATGCTCAAATCGCTGGCTAAACTGCTCTGGTTCGTTCGCGGCGTGCGGGTATTCGCGCTGGTCGGAGAGAGTGGAACAGGAAAAAGCTTCAGGGCCAAGTTGGTGGCCCAAAAGTACGGCATCGACATGATCATCGATGATGGTCTGCTCATCAACGGCGAATCGATCATCGCGGGCAAGTCTGCCAAGCGCGAAAAACTGTACATGGCGGCCGTCAAGACGGCGCTCTTTCACGAGAAGGCCCACCGCGACGAGGTTGCCAGGGTGCTGCAACGGGCCCGCTGGAAGCGGATCCTCCTGATTGGCACATCGGAGAAGATGGTCAAGAAGATTGCGGAGCGTCTGCAGATACCGTATCCGACCAAGATCATCAAGATCGAGGATATTGCCAGCCGCGAAGAGATAGAGACGGCGATCCGTTCCCGCAGGGTCGAAGGCAAGCACGTGATTCCCGTACCGGCCATCGAGATAAAGCGCAGCTATCCCCGGATTTTCTACGACAGCATCAGGGTGTTCCTGCAGCGCAACCTGTCTCCCGGCGGCCTCACCACACCCAAGCTGTATGAGAAGTCGGTCGTCCGCCCGGAATTCTCCAAGCGCGGCCGGGTTGCCATATCGGAATCTGCCCTGTCCCAGATGGTGATACACTGTGTGGACGAGTTTGATGATTCAATCAGGATACAGAAGATAACGGTGCGGTCCGACTCGCAGGGGTACAGCCTGACCGTCACGATCGATGTGCCATTCGGCACGCAGCTGTCAGGCCGGATCCATAACCTGCAGCAGTACATAGTCGACAACATAGAGCGGTTTACCGGCATCCTGATAGAGGAAGTTAACCTGGTCATAGACAGGTTTTCCAAATAAGGCACAGACTGAACCATCCGCGTTTGACAACGCTACGGATGGACAGTACGATTTATGTACCATGGAGGGTACCACAGTGAAGAAAACGCTCAGCATGCTGGCTGTCGTGTTCCTCGTCGCCGCGAGCGTCGGCGCGCAGGACGCGGCGGCTCCGGCTCCGGCTCCGGCAGCGACCGCCGCCGCTGCACCGACGACGGTCGTAGCGACCAAATCCTACAGCGCCAGCTCGCGGCACTATGCCGTCTGGTCTGATGTCAGCACCGGAGATGCCACCGCTCTTGCAACCACGCTAGACGGCCTGTTTGGTGTGTACAATGAATACTTCCGCTTCGACGATGCGACGCTCAAGTCGGCGCTGACCGTACGAAAGTTCGCAACCAAGGACGCCTTTGACGGCTATCTGCGCAAGGTGATAGGCGAGACCAAGGATGATTTTGTATATCTCCACTATCCGACGGTCGAGCGATCGGAATTGGTCGTCTTTGCCAAGGACAACGCGGATGACTTTGACGCCTCATTGGCCCATCAGGCCTTTGTGCAGTTCCTCAAGGCGTTCATAGCAGAACCACCGCTCTGGATACGGGAGGGCTTCGCAGTCTTCTTCGAGCGCACCCGGCTTGATCCAAAGACCGGCGTCGTGACCTATGCCGACAACCAGGCTTGGCTTGAGACGGTCAAACTGCTGCAATCGCAGGCCCGGCTCTACCCGATAACCGACCTGCTGGTGTTGTCATCGGACGATGCGCGCGCCGGACTCGATGTGTTCTATCCCGAGTCATGGGCGCTGGTTTCCTTCTTCATGAACAGCCCTGATCGACGCTACAACCGCTTCATATGGGATGCCATAGCGCACCTGTCGCCGGACGGCACGCTGGATCAGAACCAGAGCTCCGTTCGCGACTTCTTCCTTCGCTGGCATGGTGAACAGGCCGCCCAGGCCGATTTTGTGACGTTCCTGGACGGGCAGAAGACCTTTGCGGAGCTGGTGACCGCGGGCGTCCGCGCGTATGGCGACAAGGACCTCGAGACAGCGCAGAAGGCCTTTGCCCAGGCTCTGGCAAAGAACGCGACCAGTTACATTCCACCGTATTACCTGGGCCTGATAGCCTACGCCAAGGGCGACTATGTGCTGGCCGACGGGTACTACAAGACGGCTCTGGGACTTGGCAGTGACGCGCCTATCACCAACTATGCGCTCGGCATCAACGCGTATGCCTCCAGGCGCTTCGACGAGGCCAAGGACTATTTGCAGAAGGCCTCCGATGGCGATCCGACGAAGTACCAGGCCAAGGCTGGGGATATTATCACCCGCATCGCAAGCGATACCGGCATGTAGCTTTCGCTCATGTCGGGGCATCTGCCTTGTCGCGGCCGCCTTTCGGGGCGGCCGTTTCATTTATGGTAGAAGGAGCTCCAGACCGTCCCAGGCGGGTCCCGCTTCGAAGGGCAGCCGGGACTGGTCGCAGTGAGCCTGTATCTGGGCGTGTGAGAGGTCATGGCAGATGTGGGTCAGCAGTACCCGCCTGGGCCGCAGGTCCATGGCCAGCGCCAGCGCCTCGTCTATGGAGAAATGCGTCGGGTGCGGCCTGAGCCTGAGCCCATCGATCATCAGCACATCAAGATTGCGCAACAGCGCGAGCGATGACGGCGGCACGCCCGAGCAGTCGGTCAGATATGCCAGCCCGCCTAAACGGTAGCCGAGTATGGGGCGTTCTCCATGGGCTATCGGTATCGGCCGTACCAGCGTCGTGCCCACGAGTATGCCGGCCGACTCGACGACGCGGAGCTCCAGCCGCGGCTTGCCTCCGCCGATCTGCCCATCCCTGAAGGCATACGAGAATCGCTCCCTTATCTCGGCTGCATCGTTGGCCGACGCATACACGGGAAGCGTGTGCCCTCGGGTCAGCGGACGCACATCATCAAGGCCGTGGATATGGTCGGCGTGGGCGTGCGTAATCAGCACGGCATCGAGCCGGGCCAGGCCGACGCGGAGGCCCTGCAGTCTGAATTCGGGGCCGGCGTCGACCAGTATGCGCTCGTCACCATTGCCCTCCACCAGTATTGATGCCCGGTACCGGGTGTCGCGCGGGTCCGTGGAGTTGCAGACGGGGCACGAACAGCCGAGCACCGGCACGCCATGACTCGTGCCCGAACCCAGGACTGTCAGCTTCATGGCACGAGGCTCTGTGGTTCGAAGCGGGAAGAGACGGGCAACCGTACCAGCTTCACGAACTCATAGTCGCGGTCGGTCAGAATCCTGTCCAGAGACGTTTCGGCCGCGCTCTCGAAGACCGTTACCCTGAAAATGCCATCCTCGTCGAAGTAGGGGAACAGGGCCGCTATATGAAAATACCGCCTGAGGTTGGGTGGATCCTGCTCGCGGGCATTGAACTGCGCCAGGTAGAAGCGGCCCGGCTCGCGCGATGCCAGCATGAAGAGCTCGGCCTTCAGTCCGCGGACATCGATGCCGGCGTCGTCGAAATTGTCGGCAAATGCCTCGTATGACGATCCTCCGTTGACCGGATCCGCATCCTTGACACGCAGCGCGAACGGCGGTTCATCCACGTCGTTGGCCAGCGGCGACTCATCGTGTCGTGATGGATGGAACACGGCCCAGGCCTCGCGGGCGAGTGCCCTGGACCAGTCAAGCCCAAAGAACGGGTCGAGCGTCTCCTCGAAATTGACGGTGAACGACGAGCCGCGCCAGTCAAGCATGCGATTCCTGAGTGTTGTGATCGACAGGTAGCTGCCGGTCACCGGGTGCAGTATGCCATCGACCAGCCACTTGGCAAAGCCAGAGCAGTTGAGGCCGGTCGGTGAAAGCTGGTCGGCCAGCGTCGATATCAGGACGGGCCTGCCATCCTGATCGATGGCTCCATCATCCGCATAGCGCAGGCCAGGCAGCCGCACCCTGATGGCTGCCTCAAGCCTGCGCAGGTCCGTGTACAGGGCCGGCTCGGGGGCGAACAGGCTCCAGTCGATGACGTCGGCCGTCAGCTCGCGCGTTCTCGAGAATGGCGACTTGAGCACATCATCGAATGATAGCGGAACGATGACCTCACGATACAGCACGCCGCCATAGGCGACGATGTCGATTCTCGATCTGTCGCCAAACGGGTAGACCCGCGCGAAGGTCCCTATGTCGCTCCGCAGGAAGATTTTTGCCTGCAGAAACGAGCCGTCACGGTCGGAGCGTTTGACTATCCAGCTGCCTTGGGCATAGATCGGATAGCCGCCGGCCCGATCGGGGGCGACGATGACATAGAACGCATCCTTGCCGTGCTGGGTCGATACCGACCAGGAGCCCCATGCATTGCGCTCACGTATCGGCGTACCGGCGAGCACTGTGGCTCGCGGCGCCGCTATTACCGCGTCCCAGAGCCGACGCCTGATATCGGAGCTGTCGGCCATCGATGCTATCGGCTGGTCGCCGCCAAGGGCCGGATACGTGGACTGTGCGAATGCTGGCACCAGCCCCATGATCGTCATGAATAGCAGGCACGCAGGCCTGATCGCGTTCGGGTGGATTCTTGTGGTAGCCATCGTGTAGAGTATCGGCGGAAATGCCGGCATGGACCAGTCTGCGGTCATTCAGAATGACCGGTTTCAGGCCGATACTTGAATGGAAACGGCTCAAAAAAAGGATGGCTCATGCTTTCTCAGGCGCATCGTAGATGGATACTGGTATCGCTATCGCTCTTTTGCTTGGCAGCCATGGTCGGGGTCGGTGCAACGACCCAGGATGGACAATCATCAGATGGAGTGGTGCCTTCGACATTTGAAACACCCAGACGGAGCACCATGCCATACCGGCTGTTCCCGGCATTGCTCAGGATGCCGCCCGCCTCCGAACGCGCCATCAGACCGGTATATGGTCCCCGGTCCCCGTCGGCAATAGAGGCAGACGCGGCGGAGGTCGAGCAAGCCGCGGCCCAGGCAGCCGACAGGCAGTCGCTGCTGGCGGGCAACCAGGTGCTCGCGTTCTATGGCAAGCCCAATTCACCGTCGATGGGCATTCTGGGCGAGTATTCAAAGGAACAGCTCGCTCCGCTCCTTGAGGCCTACGCCAGGCTGTACGATGCCGTCAATGGACCACTCGGAGTGGTGCCGGCTTTCTACATAATCTATGGAACGTGCTGGCCCGCCGGCGAGATAGGCATCCTGAACCGAGCCATTGTTGAATCGTACATCCAGTTCGCGGCGGATCGTGGATGGATTGTCTTTCTGGACCATCAGCTAGGCAAGTACAGCGTGCAGGAATCGGTCAGATCGATGTTGCCCTTCCTTCAATATCCCAATGTGCATCTGGCGATCGACCCCGAATGGCGGACGCTGAAACCGATGCAGGAAATTGGCTCCATAACCGGAGCGGAATTGAACGATGCGCAGCGCATTGTTGACGATTACCTGCGCGACAACAACCTGCCGGGCATCAGGATGTTCGTCGTGCACCAGTTCAGGGCGACGATGATCCAGGATGTCGCGAGCGTCAAGGCCGGGTTCGACCGGGTCGTACTGGTGCATACCGCCGATGGATTCGGGCCACCTTCCCTCAAGAGAAGCACCTATGCCTTCAATGCGAGGGCCGGCAACATGCCGGTAAAGGGTTTCAAGCTCTTCTTTGAATCGAAGGTTGTAGGCGCTGGCTGGGACAATCCGCTGATGAAGCCGGAGGAAGTGATAGCCCTCGATCCGATGCCACTGGTCGTTATGTATCAATAGAAGTACCTTGTATATTTAGAAACAAAAGGCGTTTTCTCATCTTTTTCTTGGTATTATTATATGAGCACTGCAATAAGGAGCACTGGATGTCAGCATACAGATCACCCTTCGCGTCTGTCGCCGTCGCCATCGCCATAGCGATGTCTGCACTCGCGCCGATATGGGCCTTTGATCCGCCGACAGGTGCGGACACCGCTGCGTCTCTGGCATCGCCAGAGTTGCTGGCCGGTGGCTATTCTGCCGCGTCCACCAATTCGCCGATGGCCAATCTGGCCAATCCGGCGGCTTCTGGCCTTCTGCAGCGGACCACGCTCGACCTGTCCTATATGGCACTCGTTGGCCTTGGCACCGAGACCGGCTGGGGACACGTCCTGAACGCTGGCATCGCGGTGCCCGAGCCATACGGAGTCTGGACCGGTTATCTGGGGGTCATCTCGTCGCCATTCGCATCGATGGATCTGGGTACCGTGCTGACCGGACGGGTCGGCATGGCCAAGGACCTGTACAAGAACCTGCTGGTCGGAGCCGCGCTCAATGTGCAGTTGGGCTCCAACGGAGGCCTGAGCTGGGGCGCCGGTCTGGACCTCGGCGTGCTGGGCATACCCGGCGACGTGGGAGCATTGAAGGGCGTGACCTGGGGCGTGTCGCTCCACAACATGGGCATGCCATTCTCGGTGGCGGGTACCACAGGCATGTCCGGAGCCGCGACCGATGATGGCTACGCTTCACCATTCACGCCACAGGTGGGTGTCTCGGCCGATCTGGTTCGAGCGGAGTCAGCAGGGGTCACCCTGTCGAGCAATGCCGACTTGTGGTTCCCCACCTTCCAGAACATGGTCTTCGCCGCCGGGCTCAAGCTTGGCTGGCGCGACAAGGCCTTTGTGCGGATCGGTTGGGATTACAACCTGCGCGAAGCGCTGGCTGGCGTCGATCAGAGCCTCGTGCCCAGCTTTGGCATCGGGGCCAGCTTCGCGATAGACAAGGCAAAGGATGACTCGATCGTCTCCAAGACCGGTCTCAACCGTTCCGAGATTCGGCCTTCGATTTCTGCTTCAAGGCTGTATGGCGACATCTGGGCGATTGGCGGCGGTGTCAATGTGCCGCTCGGAGTGCTGGACAACACGCCTCCCGTCATCTCCATCAAGTATCCGACAACCGCACATGATGCATACTACTTCAGCCCGAACAACGATGGCATTCTTGATGCCGTGACGCTGCCACTGACCATAACCGATCAACGCTATGTCCAGGGATTCGCGCTCAAGGTGCTCGATTCTGCCGGCATGGTCGTCAAGACCATAGCGAACAAGGAGTCACGGCCGGAGAATCAGGACCTGAAGGGCCTCGTTGGCCGCTTGCTCTATGTCAAGAAGGGCGTCGATGTGCCTGCAGAGCTCGTCTGGAATGGCCTGACCGATGCAGGTGCCCTGGCTCCCGACGGCAAATATTCCATAGTCGTTTCGGCATTCGACGACAACGGCAACCTGGCTTCAACCGTCATGTGGCCCGTCGTCATCGATACATTGCCCCCGAGCGCCAAGGCCACGGGGCCGGCCGGCGGTTCCGATGCGCTGATATTCAGCCCTGACGGTGATGGCAGCAAGGATACGTTTGCCGTAGCCCAGGAAGGCTCGGCCGAGGATCTATGGAAGGCGGACATGCTTGACGCGGCCGGTGCGGTTATCCGTACCTGGAAGACCCAGAATGCCGCGCCGGCGCTGACCACCTGGGATGGCAAGAATGATGCCGGCCAGATTGTACCCGACGGGGTCTATGCCTATCGCATCGCCTCGACAGACCGGGCCGGAAATGCCGGATCGGCCAAGGTCGAGAATATCATCGTCAATACCCAGCAACCGCCCGTTGGCGTCGCCATAGACATGGCTGCCTTCAGCCCGAATGGGGATGGCGTCAGGGATGTGCTTTCACTCGTGCCCAGCGTGCCGGTGCGCACCGGAATATCCACCTGGAAGCTGTCGGTACTCGATGTCGATGGCAAGGAGCGGTGGTCGGCCAGTGGCTCGACCCCCGATTCGCTTGCCGCCCGCTACCAGTTCAATGGCAAGGATGCATCGGGCGCCTCTCTGCCCGAAGGCAGCTACCGGACGCGGCTGTCGGTGACCTATGTAAACGGTCATGGACCAGTCGCCTATTCTCCAAGTTTCATCATCGACACGACGGCTCCAAAGGCCACGGTCTCGATAGACAGGGCGGCGTTCAACCCGCTCGGTGATGCCAATACGAAGATAACCATGACGCAATCCGGTTCGGAAGAGGATCGGTGGACCGGCGAGATGGTCAATGCCGCGGGCGTTGTGGTCAAGACCTGGACATTCCTTGGAACGCCTGACAAATCCGTGCAGTGGGATGGCTCCGACGACGCGGGCAAGGTCGTGACCGATGGGTCGTACACCTACCGGCTCTCGGCCACCGACCGCGCCGGCAATGCCACCCGCGTGACCGGCAACCCGATTCTGGTCGATACCGAGAAGAAGGCGGTTCGCCTGGCGCTTGACCGGCGCGCGTTTAGCCCGAACGGTGATGGTGTCGCCGACATCGTCGTGATGAGCCCTGAGAGCCAGTCCGCATCCCGCATCCTGTCATGGAAGCTCGTGGTGCTCGGCGCCAACGACGCGCCGGCGCGCAGCTTTGCCGGTACGGGTACATTGCCCGCCAAGGTCACCTGGGATGGGAAGAAGGATGATGGCACGAAGGCTCCCGATGGAGCGTACCGCGCCGAGCTCGAGGTGCGCTACGTTACCAACGAGGTAGAGTCGGCCCGGTCAGTGGAAATGGCACTCGACACCGTGGCGCCTTCCATAAAACTGTCTGCCGAGGATACGCTTTTCAGCCCGGATGGCGATGGCCGCAAGGATGTGGTCAAGATCGCGCAGGAGTCTGTGCCTGGCGATACTTGGGAAGCCACCATGGCCGACGCATCGGGCAAGGCGGTGCGTTCATGGTCCTGGAAGGACTCGGTGACAGGCATCAGCTGGGACGGTTCCGATGCGCAGGGCAACCAGGCTGCTGATGGAACATATCGATACGTGGTCCGCTCTGAAGATCCCGCGGGCAACAAGACCGAGCGCAGCATAGATCGCATCGTTATCGACACCAGACCCACCCAGGCCTTCGTGACGGCGAGTGCCGCAGGCTTCAGTCCCAATGGCGATGGCGCCTTTGATGACATTTCCTTCGGTCTGGTCGTCAAGCTGCAGGATGGCATCGACGCCTGGAAGCTGGCGCTGGTTGACGAAACGGGCAAGGCACGCCGCACGTTCTCCGGCAAGGGCGCAACTATGCCCACCCGGCTTGTCTGGGACGGCAAGGCAGATGATGGCAAGGTCGTGCAGTCGACCTATACGGCAGTATTCAGCGTAGATTATCTGAAGGGTGACAGGGCCGAGGCGAAGAGCGGCCCCTTCGTGCTCGACGTCGATGGACCGAAGGTATCGCTGACCACATCGCCGCAGTATTTCAGCCCCGACAATGATGGTGTCGATGACGAACTCAAGATAGCGCTCTCCGTTGTCGACGCGAGCGTCATCGATTCGTGGCGCTTTGACATCATAGAGGTGGCCGTGGTCGAAGGTTCGGGCAAGCGCGCCGAGCGTCCGTTCTTTACCTGGAGCGGCCGAGGCAAGCCTGCCGAACGACTGGTCTGGGACGGCAGGTCGCAGAAGGGCGAGCTGGTGGAGGCCGCTACCGATTACCCATACCGCCTGACGATAGTCGACGCGCTTGGCAATCAGACGATTGTCAACGGCACGATATCGGTCGATGTTCTGGTCATCCGCGATGGCGACAGGCTCAAGATCAAGGTGCCATCCATCGTGTTCAGGGCCAACTTCGCCGATTTCAAGGATCTTTCCCCGGAGACGATCGACCGCAACAACCAGGTGCTCAAGCGGATTGCAGAAATCCTGAACCGATTCAAGGAATACAAGATCCGCGTCGAAGGGCATGCCAACTCGATCTCCAAGATGACCGGACTCAACCAGGCTGCAATTGACAAGGAAGAGACAACCGAGCTGCTGCCCTTGTCCAGGGCACGGGCGGAGGCGGTGATGCAGAAGCTGATAGAGTTTGGCGTCGATGCCAAACGCCTGTCGGTCCGTGGTCTTGGGTCGAGCGAGCCGGTCGTCGCCTTTACCGATGCGGAGAATCGCTGGAAGAACAGGCGCGTCGAGTTCATATTGCTGAAGGAATAGCCGACCGGTCTTCTGAATAGAGGCAATTCTTGATTCTTCCGGCCCGGGGCACATCGCTCCGGGCCGGTTCATATTGATTCTCTGCAGAGAAGTGTGTATAGTCGCGGCATGCCAATACCCGAGTTCCCAGAGTTCGCGCCCGTGTCTCTGGACATGCGTGACAATCTATATCCCGCTCTGAACATGCTCGCCGACGGAGTATCCGAGTTTACCTTCTCTGGAATTTACCTCTTTAGGGCAACATATAAATACGCGGTATCGCACATAAGCGGCCAGACGTTCGTGATATCGGGAGAGAAGCATGGCGAGCGCTTCTTCTTTACGCCGTGCTGCGTGCCGACGAACGATACCTTGGCCCAGCTCTTCGAAGATCATGCCTACCTGAAGAACATGTCCGAGACCCAGTGCAAGAACGAACGCATCCGGCTCGAAGGCAACGGGTATCAGGTTATCGAAGATCGTGACAATTTTGACTACATATACGAGCGCACGAGCCTGGCAGAGCTGGCTGGCAAGGATTACCACAAGAAGCGCAATCTCGTAAACGCGTTCATCAATTCGTACAGCTACGAACAGAAACCGCTTGATGACTCCAATGTGCCGGATGCAATGGCAGTGCTCGATGCCTGGCGCGTCGAGAAGGGCATTGATGGCGACTACGCAGCAGCCAGGGAGGCGCTCGAGCGGTATGCCGTGCTTGGCATGCGCGGAGCCGTGTACTACGTCGATGGCATGCCCGCTGGCTATGCCCTGGGCGAACCAATAGCCAAGGCGCGGATGTTCGCGGTGCATTTCGAGAAGGCCGTCGGCGAATACAAGGGAATCTACCAGTTTATCAACCAAGCCTTTGCCCAAGCCTTGCCTCCGT
>Ga0209467_1000598_pt1 | contig 45299 bp, 39 predicted proteins | sample Higcelwee11metaG_FD_187175 | JGI IMG/M metagenome (GOLD analysis project Ga0209467, IMG submission 187175) | Freshwater pond sediment microbial communities from the University of Edinburgh, under environmental carbon perturbations - High... | ecosystem: Environmental > Aquatic > Freshwater >... | reverse complement strand
ATTTGGTACAACGATTTTGAAGCTTTATTGTTTTTTCTCACCATGGTCTCCATATTGAATTTGTGTGCCAGCCAATAAGTTATTATGTAATTTTTCTCTTTTAAAACTTGAGATTGTAATGTTATCCCGTTAGAAAAAACAAAAAAAAGATGGCTACCGATTTAAGCCGGGACACCCTTTAAAACAAGGCTTCTTCGGAACCCCGGTTCATGAGGCGCAGGTATTGCAGAACTCTCATCACCGGGTCAAATTGTCCCGCGTTATGTCGGTAGCCAAAAGGATAATATTCCAATATCAGCCAAGCAACCGGATGTAAATATGAAACTCCACGCACGTTGAGAATACTAAACGCGTGACCTTATTACCAATTGCCCAAGCCTATTTTAAGGCGGCATTCAATAACGGAAGTAGCCAACGCATTCAATAACAAGCATCACAGCGTTTATGTATAGACAAATTGTTGGGTCTTCGATTCCTTATATAATTTTCGAAATCGGACGATTTTAATTGTCGTTGATCAATGTTTGTTAGCTCGTTATTATGGACTATTGCCCAGTTGATCCAAATCCACCATCTGAACGTTTGGTCTCTGATAAATTATCAACCTGTATAAAGCTTGCCTTTATATATTGGTTAATAACCATCTGGGCTATTTTCATTTTTTTCTTAACAACAAATGGATTTTTGCCATGATTGATTATAATTACACCAATTTCTCCTCTATAGCCCGAATCTATTGTGCCCGGAGTATTAAGCACAGTTATCGAATTTTTAAGCGCTAAACCACTTCTTGGTCTTATTTGAGCCTCATAACCTTTAGGTAACTCTATCGCTATCCCCGTTTTAATTAAACAAGTTTCGTTTGGTTCTATTTCTGCTTCAGTAGTAGAAAATAGATCTAAACCGGCATCATCACTATTTGCGTAAAAAGGTATTGTAGCGTCTTCGTTTAACAATTTTATTTTTACAAGTAATGAGTCTAAAGTCATATTACCCCTCGCTTATATGATTGATAAGTAATAATATGTAAGTCGCTAATACTCCAGATAAACCTACCTTCAAATACCAATCGAGGATACCATTTGCCCTAATCATTTCATTTTGGACTCGTGGTTCCATAAACCAAATTATTACGCCAATTAAAATGAGTATTATCGGGAAAATAGCATAGAGAAATTTTTTTGTTCTATAAAGCGGCAATCCAAATTTGTTTCTTAGTGATTTTAATTTTGCTAACTCATTTGTCGAGTTGCATCTCCTGATAATATCATCAGGGTTTTTTCGCCATTCTGCACGCAATTCTGCTGGAATAAGTGCCGCAGGAATACCAATTTCGGTTAATACTTCTGTTTGACCAGAAGTATTTGTATTTATTTTAGTAGTGTTGGATTTTAAATAATAAAACATGATAGTTACAAATGTATGGCCAACATGAATCCGAAATGGATTAGATGAATGATTGTGAATAGCAATAAGTGAATTGCCGCACCAAGTAGGATCCAATGTAGTTCCGATATGCCCCATTCCAGCAGAAACCAGTGACACCTTAGAATGGTACGTCCCTGAAATTTTCTTGGACGTATAAATAACCTCTTCGGTCTCAATTAGGCCCGTGTCATTTGCGGGAATTGTTATTATTTGATTTCCTTCAATTTCAGATACAATACTTTGACACGTAGTTATTGACCATGCCCATTCACTCGCTTTTAAATTAACGCTTGAGCCTCGGATGTGTTCTTCAGGTAGAGGATATATAAAAATGTTTTTATTTAATTCGCTTATGATATCGACATTACTTAACATTTTTTCCCTTTAATCTGATTAGATAGAATACGATCTTGCATATTTTTTTAATAAATTGACGATGAAATTATTAACATCATCTGGGAAGGCTTGCAAATTTTTTTCTTCAATTTGCCAACATAGTTGACCAAGCACTAATGGTATTTAAGAACTCCCAAGCCAATTTTGAAGCGGCGTTGGCTACTTTTGTTATTGGTGACCTGGATCGAAAACTTGGGGAAGATCAAATCAATGGTCTGAGGTGAAGACCACCCAGCGGATAGGCTCCGTTTTTTTTGGTCAAATGACTCCCCCAGACTTTCCCTGTTTGGGGGTGATGACGAATAATTCAAACAAGCCCTGAATCTTTGTGACATACAAACTCTTTTTCCAGGCGTTCCCAGGCGTTGTTAAGATAATTCCAAAAACGATATTTGAGTTCCTTAAGTTGGAGTTCAAACCCTGGCCGGTTGGCAATATAAACTTGCTTTAACTCCCTTGGACTGGTAAACAGGCAAAAAAGTCTGTGGCCTAAGGGTCTAAGCGTCAATTTTATAAAAGCAATGAAGTTTTATTTTAGGAGAGGCACGTATGCCAAAAGCATGTGATTTAAAAAAGGGCCAGGTGGTGGACATCGGCGGTGAACCGTATCTGGTTAAACATATTGATGTAAAAACCCCGTCGGCAAGAGGGGCTGTCACCCTTTACAAAGTCAGGTTCAGCAGTATCAAGACCCGCCAGAAGTATGAAGAATCATACAAAGGCAATGATATGCTCGATGATGTGGGCCTGCAAAGAAAACCTGTTCAGTACCTCTATCCGGACGGGGACCTGCATGTGTTCATGGACAGTGTGGAATATGGTCAGTATCTGATTTCCCAAGACAATATTGAAGATGAGCTGGTCTGGCTCACCGACGGCATGGAAGATATTGTGGGCATGTTCATTGACGGCAATCTGGTGGCCATTGAAATTCCCGCCTCCCTTGTTTTTGAAATTACACAAACCGCTCCGGGCATCAAAGGGGCTAGCGCGACAGCCCGGACAAAACCTGCCACCCTTTCCAACGGGGTTGAGATCCAGGTGCCTGAATATCTTGAAATCGGAGAGATGGTCAAGGTCAATACAGAAACCAGAAAATATATGTCCAGGGCTTAATACGGTTGCTCAAGGTTTGAAAAATACCGGTCCAGTATCGGCTCAAGTTTTTTTCTGGACAGGTTGAGGTTTCCCTGGCGGTAAAAATGAACGTCTCCGCAGTTAAAGCCTTGGGGCGGGGGAATTATTTCCAGGTCAAGGTTGAATGTCAGTATGGCGGAAATGGTTGTGTAAAGAACGGGGGATTTGCAGAAAACAGCAATCCCCCTTGAAAATTCAGGGGTGCGCTGGGTGTTCATGGTCATTAAAATATCTGCCTGAATTTCCCCGGCATAGGTTTCAATGCCCTTGGCAAGACCATTGTCCCTGATCATCCATTGTTCAAGGGCCAAAGGCACCGATGCAACGGTGCAGCTTACTTTGTTGAATTGAAATGTCTTACAGTCTCGTCTGAGCAGATCCCTTGTGCCCATTTCACTGATGTCTGATTTGGCTGCGCGGATTCCCTGGTAAAAATTGTCTGTTTCCAGGCCGGCTATGGGTTGCAGATGCCTTGCCATCTCATGGTCCCTGGGGGTTGCCCGTCCGGCTTCGGGGTCAAGGTTGACGGTATCAATCAGAATAGCCCCTAGCAAAAGGGCGGCCAGGCTTCGGGGTATTTCCCCTCCACTGCCGTGGATCAACTCTTCGCCCACCAGGGTGGCACAGGAACCAACGGGTTCAATCCGGCGCAGGGCATTGGGATACAGCTTTAAGTCTTCATGGTGATCCATGATACGCATGACTTTTTCTTTGTATTTTGAAAAACCATTTGTCAATCGGTTATGATCCACCAGGGCAAATTCCCTGACCCGGGAGATCAGTCTGTCCAATGGCTGGATATCGTCCAGGAAAAAAAGGTTTTCCGCATCAACACCTGTCTGGGAGAGTACCCACCGGCTTTCTGTTTTCAGGCGGAAATCATCCCTTTTAATGGGGATCAAAGGCAATGTCACACAGGGTTTTTGGCCGGTTCCCAGTACCCAGGCCAAACCAATGGCAGAAACCACGGAATCCAGGTCTGCCGCTTCGTTTCCGAAAACCAGCATATCAATATCGTGGGCTTGGGCCCTGGAGCGGGCATCAGACAAAAACAGGTTGAGCGGGTCTTTTGTTTTATTAGCCATGGGGCTTGCCCTTTATTCTTTGCAGGATTGGCATGGAGACAGGATCGGTGATTTGTGTAGCGATCTGGAGAAAAGCATCCAAAAGCGCCTCTTCAGGCACGGGGTGATAAAAAGGCATGCCCAGAATCTCTTTGATTGTCAGATTCGCTCCCATGGCCAGGGCCAGAAGATGGGCCATATGCTCGCCGGCCGGCGCCATGAGCTCTGCACCCAGCAGGCGTCCCTTTTGGGGTTCGGCGTAAATTCTGGCCCGCCCGGCAGCTTTGCCAAGTATCATTCTGGCCCTTCCAAGTTCTTCCCAGGAGGCCTCGCCCACCACATAATCAATGCCTTTTTCCGTCAGGGCTTTGTGGGAGAGGCCTGCAATGGCAATATCCGGTGAAGAAAAGGTGATTTGCAGCGGTATTCGTTTTTTAAACCGGGCCATGGTACCGGCACAGGCGTTGTATCCTGCAATGGTGCCGTCATCGGCGGCTTCATGGAGAACGGGTTTAAGCCCGTTCACATCCCCGGCCAAAAACACGGGCAGGTCCCCTACCTGCAAGGTTTCAGGATTAAAGACCGGCATCCCTTTGGCATCCAGGTCAACCTTTAAGTTTTTAAGGTTTAAATCTTGAAGCCCGGGCCGTCGGCCCGTGGCAATAAGCACCCGGTCCACAGACCAGTGTTTACTGCCGCATCCCACTTCAAGACCGGTTGGGGTTTTGCCCAGAATTTGCGCGGTGCCCAGCTCAATGTGCATCTCCTTGGAAAAATGATCAAAGGCATATTCGGCAAGTTTGGGGTCGGTCAGGCCGCCTGCGGTTTTACGGCGGCTGACAGCTGTCACCCGGACCCCTAGTCGGTGCAGGGCCTGGCCCAGCTCAATGCCGACGGCACCCAACCCAAACACGGCCATGGTTTTGGGCAGGGCTTCCAGTTCAAAGAACTGGTCCGTGTCGATTATAAATTCTTTAAACGGCAGCCAGGAATCAGGTATAAAGGGCTTTGAGCCGGTGGCGATGATAATGCTTTTGGCACGGATGGTTTCATCTCCTAAATCCAGGGTATTGGGGTCCAGAAATTCGGCCCTTTTCCGGATCACCTTATCCATGAACCCGGACATCTCCTGGATCACGCCGCCTGAGAATTCATCCCGCATGGACCGGACCCGCGCCATGATCCTTTGATGATCCGGGATCAGGCCTTTGGCGCCGTCAATGCCGTATTCATCAAAAAAACTGCATTTGTGAAAGTCATCGGCCACCGCAATCAGCGCCTTGGATGGCATGCAGCCCACCCTTGCACAGGTGGTGCCCAAGGGGCCGTCATCAATGAGCACATAGTTATCCGTGTGTTTGACCACCTCTTCCTGGGCTGTCAGTCCGGCTGTGCCTGCCCCGATAATCGCCACATCGTATTCTTTTGACATAATTTTTCCTTTTCTGGGTTGTACTTTTGAAACGGCAGGTATTAAATTAGCAAATTTAGAATATAAACTTTGAACAGAACAAATTCAATAAAATGATGAGAAGGAGAGAGAATGACTTTATACGTATTCAAAAATATCCAGCCTAAAATTGATGATTCCGTATTTATTGCGCCAACGGCTCAAATTATTGGTGATGTAAATATCGGCCAGGACTCTTCGGTCTGGTTTCAAACGGTTGTCCGGGGGGATACCGCCACAATCACCATCGGTGAACGAACAAATATCCAGGATCTTTCCATGTGTCATGCGGATGCGGGGATCCCTTTAACGATCGGTAACGGCGTTACCGTTGGGCATCAGTGCTGTCTCCATGGCTGCACCATTGAAGACGACTGCCTGATCGGTATGGGTGCCACGGTGATGAATCAGGCGGTTATCGGCACCGGATCTGTTGTCGCCGCAGGTGCGGTGGTGCTGGAAAAAACTATTATTCCGCCATATTCCCTTGTCATTGGATCCCCGGGAAAGGTGAAAAAGACCTATGAAAACAAAGAAGAAATTAAACAGATGATGAAAAATTCCTCCAACCATTATGCCGGAAACGCCAAAACCTTTGCCGACAAAGATCTCTTTTATGAAATCAAACAATGATATAGGCCTGGGCCGTACCTGAGCGTTTTTCAGGTACGGCCTTTCTTCATTAATCTGTCTTGGGTGGAATTATCATCAGGGTGGCGCTGCTTTTTGAAATATATTTTCCTGTGTCATCTTTGACTGTGCAGTCCACAAAAACAAGGGTCCTGCCCCGTTTGAACACCGTGGCTTCAGCCGTCAGGCGGCCCTGGGACGCCATAGAAAGAAAGTTGTTTTTCAATTCTATGGTTGTCAGATTTTCGCCTGGTGCCATGGTACTCATCACCGCATGGGCCGCTGTTTCACTGGACAGGGCAATGCCTAAACCGCCCTGCATGATCCCGGCACCCTGGAGAAATTCGGGGCGTATTTTCATGCTGAACCGGGCGTATCCTTTTTCAACCGTCTCGGCCTTGATCTGTAAAAAATCCAGAAAAGGGTTGTTGACCGGCTCTCCTGCCGTCAGCTGTTTCAGGTATAAGGGGTAGTCAAACATATCGAGTTTCCTTTTATTTATTTTAGAAGTTGGCTGGGCATTGTAGATAAAAAAAAATTCTTTTTAAATACATTTATTGACCCGGAAACAATACCCGGATACATTTAAGATTTACCCTGTGGATCTGGCAAAGGCCAGTCAGGCCAGAGTCGCTGCCATCAGCAGGTTTTAGGGATACGCAAAGGCAACCACTCAACTTTGCTTGCTATTTTATATGTATGGTTCGCAACAGCCTCCTGCGCACAACACATATTTCACTAACCTATTGTAATAAAAAATTATAGTATTATAATCCCTTCTCATATTTTAAACTTGAGGAGGCTTTATGCATACGCTGTTAGTAATCGTTTTTGTTCTGGCCTATTATAATCCCTCCTCGTATTTTAAACTTGAGGAGGCTTTATGTATACGCTGTTAGTAATCGTTTTTGTTCTGGCCTATTCGGCCATTGCCTTTGAGCATCCGCTCAGGGTTAACAAATCTGCTTCCGCCCTGCTGGGCGCCGGCATCATGTGGACCATTTATGCCGTTACCACGGGCAATCATCATCTGGTGACGGAACAACTCAATGAAAATCTTGCGTCCACCGCCCAGATTATCTTCTTTCTGCTTGGGGCCATGACAATTGTTGAGCTGGTGGATGCCCATGACGGATTTGAGGTGATTACCTCCCGGATTACCACCACCAGTCAGAGTGTTCTGATTGTGCTCATCGGGATTGTCACCTTTTTTCTTTCCGCCATGCTGGACAACCTGACCACCACCATTGTCATGATATCATTGACCAAAAAATTATTGGATAATCACGAGGACCGCCTGCTTTTTGCAGGAATGATTGTTATTGCCGCCAACGCAGGTGGTGCCTGGTCTCCCATTGGTGATGTTACCACGACCATGCTGTGGATCGGGGGCCAGATCTCTTCATTAGGGATCATCAAATCGGTATTCTTGGCGTCCGTCGCAAATCTTGCTATTCCCCTGGTTGTCGTCAGCTTTATGCTGAAAGGCAAGTCTGTGGAAAAAAAAGCGGAACAGAACGGCTCCGGGACAACCACAAAGTTCGAACGGAACCTGGTGTTCGTTGTCGGCTTAGGAGCACTGGTCATGGTGCCGGCGTTCAAGGAGATAACCCATTTGCCGCCGTTTATGGGAATCCTGACCGGTCTTGGCGTTCTCTGGCTGGTGGCAGAGCTTGTCCACAAGGAGAAGCCCGACGAAGAAAAGGAGCACCTGACCATAGTGCATGCCCTGGCCAAAATAGATATGGCATCCATTCTCTTTTTTGTCGGTATTCTGATGGCTGTGGCAATCCTGGAAAATACCCATATTCTGACGGCAGTGGCAACCTGGCTCAACAAGACCATTGGTCAACAAAGCATTATCGTTGCGTTGATCGGTCTCATCAGTGCAATCATTGACAATGTGCCTCTGGTGGCCGCATCTATGGGGATGTATGATATCCATCAATTTCCCATGGATAATTCCCTGTGGACCTCCCTGGCCTTCTGTGCAGGAACCGGCGGCTCTATTCTGATCATTGGTTCGGCGGCAGGCGTTGCTGCCATGGGCCTGGAGAAAATTAACTTTTTCTGGTATGTGAAAAAAATCAGCTGGCTGGCATTGCTTGGCTATATTGGAGGCATCCTGGTATTCCTGATCCAGTCCAAACTGTTCCATGGCTGATTAATAATAAATAGACATTATATCGATTTGGGCTAAATGATTGATTTTATTAGATCTTTAAAAATAAGCGTCCCCGTAAAATCAATAGGTTACGAAAAATCGGTATAATGTCTAATTTTAATATTTCAGTTTTGAGTATAAAGTCTTTTTAGAGGCGTTGATCGCGTCATTTAAAGTGTGAATACCTTTTTTAGCAAGAAGCGGAATAAGCTTAAGAAAAATTCCGGCCGTTGCCGAGGCATCCCCAATAGCTGTGTGGCGTCCCACAATATCGACCCCGGCAAAGCTCGCGATAGCCGCCATATTATGTTTTTCGTGCATAGGATAAACGATTAGGGCAAGCAGGAGGGTATCTAAAAGCGGGTTGTCAAACTTTATTCCGGTTTGGGCCTCTTTCATAGAAAACATCTTCATATCGAATGCCGCATTATGCGCCACCAAAACCGTATCTTTGGAAAATTTATAAAAAAGCGGCAAAACTTCTTTTATATCGGGCTTTCCCTTAACCATCTCATCATTTATGCCGTGAAATTTTTCAGATTCGAGCGGAATATTCATTTTCGGGTCTATAAGCTGGTCGAATTTTTCTCCGCATAAAATCCTGCCGTTTACGATTCTGACCCCGCCTATCGAAATTATCTCGTCATTTCTGGTATCTAGACCGGTCGTTTCGGTATCGAAAACCGTATACACGATATCTTTTAAACGCATATCATTTAATTTGGAATCGGTTTTCCGCTTTGTAAAAAGATCGAAATCGAAAAAATCCGGCCGCTCGTAGGCCTCTCGCTCAATCACGATGTTGCGCACACCCTCCGGCTCTTTCATCTCTGCAAGCGGTATCAGAATTTTTAGCCCTTTTTCGCTCTTTTCATTAAAACTTAAACTGATTTGCGCCTCATGATAGTTCACAAAATCTTTCAGCGTTAAAAAAAAATGATCATCTTTAAAAATATCCAAATTTTTCTCGGCATCCGGAATATGAAAAAAAATTGCCAGAAAATTTGCCTCTTTAAAAAGCTTGCAATTAAACGTTTTTTTAAAAGTCTTATTTTTCAAAATGGTCAAAATAGATAAAAAAGCATTAATAAAAGAGTAAGTTTCGATCCTTATCCAGTTTATATGAGCCGGGAACTCAGGCTTTAGGGATATGTTAAGCTTTTCTCCCGCTCTTTTCTGGACAGTAGTTATGATGTCCCTGTCTGAAACCACCAGAAACGGCAGACGCTCTTTTATCTTCTCGATATAGTCTTGTTCGGACTTTTTTAAATTTTCTTCGATGGCAGCGATCTCCGGTGTTGTCATGTTCTCTTTTTTTATCTTATCGAGATAAGTAAGAATCTTGTTTGCGGTGGATTTGAAGATACTGTCAATTTTTGCGTAAAGCTCAAAGTCTTTTCCTATGTTATAAAAAACGACCATAAAGCCGGCAAAATTGTCACGCCGATCCGTTATCGGTGAGATGTCCGCCTTTATCAAAACATTGCCGGGGCTTAAGGTTATGAAAGAAGACGATGCCGCTACATGTTTCTTAGGGTTTTTTACGTTTATTTCATAAAGCGCATTCAATATTATGTCTTTATCGATAATATCGAAAATAGATCTGCCGATTCCGATAATATGGTTTTGAGCCTCTAAGATTTTGGCTTTTTTGTTGAAAAGATTTATCTCTCCTTCTGTGTTGCAGGCGATTATGCCTTGCGGGAGCTCGTCGAAAAATAATGCGAGCATATTTTTTTCTATTTCGAGTTCGGCCCTTTTTCTGTTTATCTCTTCTTTTATATTTTTCTGCAGCGTTTCGTAATGATCCGCAAAAAGGTTTATGGCTTTTGAGATCGCTAAAATTTCGTTTCCGCCTTCGATATTGATCCGGTGGGAAGAATTAACTGTTAAAATGACGGATATTTCATCAGGTATTTTTGTCAAAGGAATAAAAAAATTATTCAAAAAAGCATAGATCGTGAAGCCGACGACCTCAAAAAATAAAATGAAGCTGATAAAAAAGTAGACCCCATTTTCTTTGATGATTTTAAATAAAAAGTCCTGGCTTAAGGAGGGGAGCCTGCACCAGAAAATCGCCATGATAGATAAAAAGACAATAAATGTGAGCAGAGCCGAGATTCCTGTAAACCATAAAAATTTATTTTTTCTGTTTGATGGCATTTTTTTATTTTCAAATTTTTATGACGTTTAAAAAAACTTCACCTTAATGGGGATCCCTCCCCTTAGCTCTCCTCCCATACAGGAGGGGAGCGTGTCGAAAAGATGTTACATTCTGTAATCAACATTTATTTTAACATACTCTATGGCAATGGTTCGGACATTTTTTAGCATAGTCTTGTAAAAAAAAGATGGACAAGAGTTCTTCAAACTTGAGAAAGTTTTATTGCAAAGTAAAATTTTCATTCAACAAAGAAGAACTCTATGGAAACAATAAAGCGTATTTTATCTCAAATGTCCATCTCTAAACCGCAACAGAAATTCTTGTTGATCTTGTTTTCAACGATCATGATCCTCCGAGGCCGGATGAGATCACCACCAGCCATCAACGCGAACACATCTTTATCTTCGGTCAATGCCAGGTGGCGATAGATCTTCTTTTCAGGGTGTTGGCCATCGCATGTAACCTGCTGTAAGCGTAAAACCGTTTGAGTAAACAAAGTCATTTCTGGTAAAAGAGGTTCCAGGGGCAAGTGAGTGCTTGGAGGCGGGGAAAAATAAAGCAAAAATGCACAAATCGTGACAAAACAGGAAACGCAGATTGGACTTCACTGGGCTGCAAGCAAAATATCGTCGAATTTTTGATGAAAGCAGGGCTTGGAAACTGCTCCGGGCGGACAATGCCCCCATCATCCTGTCGTTTCTTGCCTCCATTTTTGCCGAGGAAAGCGAAGTGCCTTTCAGTCGAGCCAGGATCGACCTTGATGCGGAACTGATTCGGCTTCGGGAGTTTGGCGTCTGGGAAACCGATACCAGTGCCGGGGTCTACCTTAACCTGTGGATCAAAGCGGGTTGGCTTCGGGAGATGGACGACATGCTCTCCAAAACAGAGGCGGCAGAGATCGCGCTTCGTTTTTGCAAAAGCCTGGATGAAAAGTCCAATGTGACCACGGCCTCCCACCTGCGGATTGTCCAGGAGGCGGTCCGGGAACTGCTGGTGGCCATCAGTACCAACCCCGAGGAGCGCCTGGTCCTGCTGGAAGAAAAAAAGGCGGCGATCCAGCACGAGATTGACCAGCTGCACGCAGGCGTTCTGGTGGAACTGTCTGCGGCAGAGCAGGCAGAGAGAATCCGTGAAATTTATCAGCTGGCATCGGTGCTGCCCGGAGACTTTCGCCGGATGGAAGATGAAATCCAGATGCTTGACCAGTCCCTTCGGGTTCAAATCATAGAGGCGGACGCCACCCGGGGGGATGTGCTGCAGTCTGTCATGCATCAGGAGGCCGTGCTTGAGAATACAGATGCCGGAAGAGCATTCGAAGGGTTTTTCCAGCTGCTGTGCGACCAGAACCGATCCATGGAGTTCCGGGACCAGTTGCGCACAGTGTTAAATCAGCCCGCTGCAGACCATCTGACCCCACCCCAGAAACATTTTCTTACCCAGCTCATGCGGGAGCTGACCCGGGAGAGCGACCGGGTTTTCAAGATCAGGCGACGGACCGAAGAGGGCTTGAGAAATTACATTGAAAGCGGCTGGGCCAGGGAGAACCGGCGTGTGGACCGACTGCTTTCCAGGCTGGAAAGGACGGCTGTGGCGTTGCGGGAACGGTCGTTGAATCCAAGATGCCTGACCCGCCTGTCCCCGCCTGTGGGGCCGGTGCAGATCAGCTCTCCTGAAAAAATACGTTTAAGGAACCCGGATGAGAAATTAGATACATCCGGTATCCGGGAAAAAAAGAATTCCGGCACGCCAAGCTTTGAAATGCTCAATATTTTAGACACGGTCCGGATTCGCCATGTGGCTGAAAAGGCACGGGCCGCGCTGGCCCGGCACGGCCCCATGACCATCGGGGACATGGCCGCCATTCATCCGCTGACAGCCGGACTTGAAGAACTTGTGGCCTTCCTGCGGGTGGCAAAGGCCGTGGGCGCCGCGTCCATGGACAAACAGAAAAAAATTGAACTGCGCGATAAACAGGGCCATTTCATGCGGGCATCAATTCCATGCTTTCTGCTCAGTGCAGAGCTGTTCCCGGAAAATCCGGATGATCTGAACATTTAATTCTGGAAAGTGATCGGCAAAGGAATCATGAAAGAATCCAACCCCAATGAACTGATTCGGGAAACGCCTGAACCCCAAAGTTTTTTAGACCGGATGAGACTTGAAAATACTGCACCGGATGAGAGGCCGGATTCAATCCCGCCCCCAGGCGAAATGGGCGGCAACTTTTCTTCAGGTGCAGCACAAGATCCTGCTGCCGATGAAAACGGCCCGCAAACCCACGCGGTCATGCCGGTCGAAGCCCGGCGGGCCCTTGTCTTTCTGCGATTTTGAATCCGGGCGGATTGTGGATGCCAACCCGGTGTTTCTCATCAACTCCGGAATCAAAGATGGCCAAGAGACGAGGTCGTGGGGCAGACATCTGCCGACATCAGGTTCTGGACGGAATCCACCCTCAGGGCTGAAATGATCAGAGAACTTAAGGCCGGACAGGACCTTTTAAACCGGGAAGTGCATTTCCAGCGCAAGGCCGGACAGGTCCGCATGGGGCTCTATTCAGCAAAAGCTGCAGCCCCAGCTCATGCAGGCCCAGAAAGTGGAAACCATTGGTGTGCCGGCAGGAGGCATTGCCCATGATTTTAACAATATTCTTTCTGCGCTCATGGGATTTACCGATTTGGCCAAAATGAAAGCCCATGACGATGAAATTATACTGAACTATCTGAATTCAATCTCTTCAGCCATCCTGAGGGCAAGGGCTCTGGCACGCCGGATTAAATCCATCAATCCGAAAATTCCCGTTGTGCTGTGTACAGGCTTCAGCCACAGATTGACAAAAGAGATGTGGCAGTCCGCAGGCGTCTTTGACCTGCTCATGAAACCTTTAATTGCCGGCGAACTGTCCATGGCCGTTGATACTGCGTTGAAAAAAAGCGCCGGTGAAAAAGATATGGTCTGAAGAGTTATTTTCGCCTTGAACTTGGAAAAAGTATCTATTCCCTAACAGCCTGTTGTCTGATTGAATTGATTCATGAATTAAAAATGACAAGATAAGCCCCGACCACCGCCACTACAATGGCGGCCAGCCGCTGGGCCGTCATTTTTTCCTTGAGCCATACTGTGGCCAGGATAAAAAGAAAGATGATGGACATCTGGTTTAGTATCGCAGCCCTGGATGCGGTGGTGTATTTCATCCCCGCCATCCAGAGTACCAGGGCAATGTAGTTGCCGCTCACCGTTGCCGGCAAGGCATTGAACCAGGCTTTTGAAAATTTAAGCTCGCGGACAAACCGCATGCGTTCAGGGTGGCACAGCACAACGGGGACAAGGCCGATTACTCCGGCCGTAACCCTGATAAAGGTGGCCCAGAATACATCAACCTGGTCCAGTACATTCTTGGCAATCACAATGCCCAGGGCTACGAACATCATGGCAAGGCACCCTGCCCAAAGTCCCCATAGATTTGGGCCTTTGCGTATTATACCGGGTTTTAAATCATTTAGGGGAACAGCAGCGCCCACCAGAATGGCACAAAGAACCAGCCCACTGCCGATGATCCCCAAAATGCCTATGCGTTCGCCTAAAAGGATATAGGAAAACCCGAGTACACTGGGCAGATACAGACACTCCACCACCGCCACCATGCCGGCACCCAGGTGGTTCAGGGCGGAAAAATAAAATATGTCGGCCAGGGTAATGCCCAATAATCCCGACAGACCGAGAATCCACCATACACGCGGCACCACATCGGGGAAAAAAGGGATGCCCATGACGAGCATGGTCAGACCGATCAGTGCCATGGCCACAACACTTTTATACATATTCAGGGCAATGGGTGAGAAGCTTTCTCCTGCTTTTTTAAACAGGATAACGGCAAAAGCCCAGAAAAACGCACATGCCAGAGCAAAGGCAGACCCCATAAATTCCTTTTCCTGTTTTACCCTCTATTAAATCCCTTTTGTGGCCGGATAAATGGGGAGATTGGGATACACCACACAGACTTTTTTAAGGCCCATATCCGGGGTGTGGCTGTATTCGGCCTTGAAATGCCACAGAACTCCATGCGCATTCGCCGGTTATCATGACGACAGCACTTTCCGGCAGGCAAAGGCAAAATCTTCGGGAAAACATCCGGCGATAAAGCGCATCTGGGCCTCGGAAAAGGTGCCCGGCGCATAGGGCAGACGCGGGATAAACGAGTACACAAGGTGTTGCTCGGTGACCGGGCTGTTAAACCGGCCTGAAAATTCCACGCTTGTGACCATCTGTGCGCCCAATGTTTCCAGGGTCTGTACGGCTATACGGATGCCGGTGTCCAGGGCATTGCGGGTTGCGGTGTCGGCGGAAAGCACATGGGGGCAGGGGGCTTTGGTCATCAGCATCAGCTCCCATTCACTGACCTGGGCCTTGGGGGCAAACAGCATGACTTTGTCGTTTTCCCAGACGACCAAATCATTGGGACCGTCCGGGTTCATGTCTGTTCGCTGGTTGTTTTTAATGGCCTTGATAAAGGCGGTAAAAAAATCTGTGTTGTAGGCGGCTTTATACTCCCGGATAAAGTCAGCCACAAGATCCCCGCAGGAAAAACAGGGATAAAGGTTGCCGTCGCTGTCAAAAATGCTTTCCGGAATCATGGCGTTCTGCTGGTGGATCATCTGGTGGGAGGCATGCAGCCGTTGTCCGGACTGGGCAAACCCGAATCCGAAATTCCATCCCCATAACGCCCCTGTAAAAAAGGGAGACTCACTGTCCAATGGGCTGCGGTCCCCCGATACCAGGGCATCCATAATTTCCGTGCGCAGTGCCTCAAGTTCATCTGTGGACAGGGGGCGGCCGGTTGCCGGCAGCGTCACGCCCAGCATCTGGGCAAGGCGTACATAGATGCGCTGGTAATACAGATGCCGGATACCTGCCATGTCAGACGGGGTCAGGTCATTGGCCCGGTAGCGGATTTGGTCATTGGCCATGTTAGTGGCATAATGGCCCCAGGGAATGTATGAGTTAGCCCGCATATATTCAAAAACATGGGTGTTATCCAGGCTTTCTCCCACAATGGGGCTGTCCCCCTGAATGCCGGGTTTGAGTACCATCACCTCTTTATAAACATCGGGCAGGGCCGGATTGTTGCCAAGCACATCATAAAGATCATGGTCGTGGATGACCGGGAAGAGCCAGCCTTGATTGTTCTTTCCAAAGGAAAGACCCGTGGGCGGATGGTCTTTACCATTATCATATACAAAATCGCAGGCAAGGCCGGCAAGTACACAAAGCTCCTCCGGGTCCGTGGACGCCTGGGCCAGTGCCAGTTTCAGGGGGCGGGGAATCAGTTCCAGCATCTGGGTCACAGTATTCCGCTGCACGCCTTTTCCCTTTTGCCACTGTTTCAGACAAGCGCTTAAGGAGCAGTCCGACCGGGCGGGAAGGCATATGGTATCGGGACGTTCCGCCTTGCGGTCCGCCCAGTCGGAATTGATAAAGGTGCTGCCCCGGAATGGAAACGCATTGGCGATTTCATAAATTCGGTCATCCGCGCTTGCCTGGACCTGCCCCTGGGGATAATTCTGCAGGTTTTTCACAGGCCTGCCATCAGGAAGGCGGCCAAGCACATCGTCAGTGCTATTTTGCCTGAAATTGTCCACATCAAATCCAGGTTTGTGGATTCCCACTACAAATTGCCCCTGGGGGGTGACGCAGGTTCTGGGCGCTTTCATCTACATCTCCGGGGCTTTGGAAGGCACCAGGCACAGAAAGGCAAGATGTCCGTCCGAGCTGTTTTTTATCTGGTGGTCAACATTGGGGGGCACATAAACTGCGGTCCCCTGGGAAATGTCATGCCACTGATCCCCGAGAAGCACCTCGCCTTTGCCCTCAACCACGTAAATTTCATGTTCCCAGTCATGGGTATGCCGGGGGGCATGACCGCCGGCGTCAACGTCAAATCTTCTCATGCAGAAATTGGGGGCGCCGTCATCCTTACCGATGAGTACCCGTCCCGTAACACGTTTGACCATGTCGTTGTTCATTTTTGTGCCGGAAATATCTGTATAGTGTGTTGCTTTCATTTTATCTCCTTTAAAACCGCGCTGTCCTGCCGGTTTGGTAATGACTTATGTGTGAATTTAAGAGCCTGGGTCGGAATTGTCAATGCCTGTTCCTGCGCCGGATTTGTCCCGGACCGACCTGCCAGGATCGGACAGCTTTTGAATCAGCCGGTCTGTTTCTGCTTCCAATATTGCCAAATCATTACCGGAAATGGGCCGAGGGCCAAAACGAAGCTGTTTGTGAATCCGGATAACAGTCATAAGGGATGGGATATCCTGCGGGGAAAAGGTTTTTTCTTTGACTCGCATGAAAAATTGTTCATAGGTTTCATGGGGTTTTCTTTCAAACCCGGAACGGGCAAGTTTTTTTTTAAATTTTCGGATATAGAAGTCAGAAAGATGCTTAACAGGCCCTGATGGATCATGGTCTTGTTCATGAAGATTGCTTTTTTCCTTTTTTTTATCTTTCCTGAGCAATCGCCTGATCATCAGGATGCCAAGGGGCACCAGAAGCCACAGCAGTTTCTTTTTGGTTTCCGGGTTGCCCCAGCGCAGCAGAGCGAATCCGTATTCGATCATGGAAAACAGGTCGGGAATCGCGGTCATTATGAAAAGGCTCTCTTCTTTTTCTGTCCAGGATGGCGGGGTTGTATCAAAAAAAATCCATCTGCCGTTGACAAAAACTTCGGTCCAGGCGTGGGCATGTTTTCTGCGCACAACGATTTTGTTTCCCATAAAGCTTTTCTCAAAGGCCATATATCCGGTTGCATACCTGGCAGGAATGCCTGCGGCACGAAGGAGAAATACCGTAGCTGTTGCAAAATATTCGCAGTGCCCGGTTTTGGTTCGGGTCATAAACTCCGTGATGGGGGATGTTTGATCACCGGCTTTAAGATCAAGGGAATAGCTGAAATTTGAAAAAAAATATTTTTTTATTTCCGGCAGTACCTTTTGAGCCGGTTTGTCCGGTCCAAACCCGAGCGCAACAGCCAGGTTTTGGAACAATGCCTTTTCCCGATCCGGAATGAGAAGGTCAAGCTTGCCCGGCGGCAGGATTTTTGTACCGGGATCGCCATACCTGACATCATAGATCATAAAGCCCGGGGCGTCATCGACCACAAATGTGCCCAGCCCGTTTGTTCTGATATTGGAAATAGCGATGCAGTTCACTTCAAGTGCGTTTTCAGGCGCTTTTAAGATTCCTTTGGTTTTTTTCATTCGGGTCAGGATGGTCAGCTTTGGCCTGCCTGACAGGGGTTGGCCTTCCTGCTGTGCCTCTGCTTTCCGACGGTTTGAAACACGTTGCAGACCGGTAATAAAACAGCCGTCTTCTGCTTGTGGCACAGGTTCGAATTTGTTTTGGGCCGCAGTCCACATGTTGCCTGAAAGAAATGTATAAGCCGCTTCTTTTAAAAGATAGGTAGCCCCATCATCATTTTCAGGGGGGATTACTCTGAAGACGATTTTGTTGGAAAGTTTAAGCCGGCCAATCTGGCCAATCGCTGTTGTTCCCCTCAGCGGATCGGCACCGCCGTCAAAAAATCGGCCCCAGGCCCGCCGGGTCACAGCCTTCTGGGCATGATGAAGGCCTGTCTGCAGGAAAAAACCCATGATTGAGGCAACTATGGCGGCTGCAACCCATATCCGGATATCCGCCCCCCGGGTACGCTGGAAGAATAGCACAACGACAATGATGGCAAGGGCAACCGGGTAATAGGGGAACAGGCGATTGTTGACCGCCGCCGAAGAGGTTAGGCAGATGATGATAAACGCAAGGCTTAGATTTATTCTGACCGCGTTACGTTCTTCCATGCGCTTTTTTTTGAGCAAATAGATGGAACGAACATCAATATCTCCTGCGGCACTGTATTCCTGAACAACAATCAAAGGAAATGCGAAAACAGGAAGGTAGCGCAATATGTTCGCCAGCGCCGTTTCAATCTCCAGTGAAACAAAATAAATAATAGCACCGGCAAGGCATACCATACAGGTATCGCTGAGTTTATTCACCTGATCTAAAGAGGGATCCCATCGTGCCTTTATGATCCGGGCAAGCTCGATAACAATGCCCATAAAACAGGCCGGGAGCAGATAACCGGTCTGGTGCCCCCAGAAAACAAGGGCCGCAGCCATGGTCAGAGGGATCGTTTTCATGGGATTTGTCCTGCCTTGTTCAAACTTGCCTGAATATTGCCGGGATCAACCAGGTGGACAGGAGCACCGGGGGATGCCGCATTTGTGTCGGCCACAAGAAAGGCGGCTGTGGCGATGCCGTTTGCCTTCAAAGTGTTGAGAAAGTCTAAGCGTTCACTGTCCAGGCAGTTGAATATTAAAACGCAGCCGCTCAAGAGCTGTCTGTATTTGAGTACGGCCCTGGATACCGGTGCAAAGGAGCTCTCTGTTGTGGGCTGAATCAATGCAAGGATTTCTATAATTTTTTTGTTTCCTAAAAGTCCCCTGCCTGAAGCGTAATGATAGACCCGGTTGCCTGCAAAGAAAAGATCCAGCAACGATTCGCCCGTGACCAGTTTTGACACATAAGAGGCGGCTAAGCTTACGGCTGTTTCAAACCCTTGGGTTGCGCCTTTAGGTGCATAAGTATCCAGGATCAGCGCATGCCTGACAAAGTGTTCGTCCCGGTTTTCCCGGATGATGAGTTTCCCGGTTTTGGCAAGGCTTTTCCAGTGGATCAGGCGCATGGGGTCTCCGGGTCTGTACTCCCTTAAAGAGATGAACTCATCGGAGTTGCCGATCTTTGATGTCAAGGCAATGCCGCCTGTATGGTGCTTCCTGGACCCGGGCAGATCCAGCGCCGGGACATTGTATCGCCTGGGCAGAACAAGAAGCCGTGCTTCACTGGTTGTATGATAAAAGGCACGCATGAAACCCAGGGGCTCTTTTTTAAGAAAGGTAAATCCGTTTAAATGAATGTAGCCCCGGTTCAAAGGGGTCAGTTCCCCGCGGACGGCAACCCGGCTCTTTGGTGGAACCGCCGGCACCGGCCGGCGGGTTACAACGGCGTTCTTTTTTTGGTGGATCAGCCACTGCCAGCGCTGCACTTTGAGTTTTCTGTCCCAGGGATTACGCAAATGTTCATGGGGTTCCCTGGTATTGGCAAAGGCCTCGAGAGAGGGGATGGGGCTGCTGAAACGCTCTCGGATTTCAAACCCCTTTTTAAGGCGGTTTGTCCTGTTTTCAACAAGGATGGTGTAGTTGACAGGGGTGCCTGCAGTGGTGTATTCCGGCAGAATTCGTTTTGCAAAAAGACCTTTGGGGGCTTTAACGGAGAGGATGGCGGAAACGGCAAACACTGAGAATAACAGGGAGAAAAGCTGGTAAACCATGCTTCTGAAGGTATCCAAACCAAGGCAGGCGGTCAGGATCAAGGCATAGATCAAAAAATTGCCGGCCATGGAAAATTTGTTTTTCTTCCAGAAACCGAGCCTCCCAAGGCGGCTATATGCACGGTAAAGAAATTTTGTTGATGCCTTTTCCACATTTTACCCCGGCGCTTTGGTGGATTTGACAATATCGTGAATCGTGCCGGCGCTTGAATTGCCGGAAAAACTAAATTCCGGGTTCAGGACCAGGCGGTGGGCTATCACGGGTATGGCCAGTTCCTGGATATGCTCGGGCGTGACAAAATCACTGCCTGAAAAAAGGGCATAGGCTTTGGCCGTCTTCATCAGGGTGATGGAGGCTCTGTGGCCGGCGCCCAGGGTGATGCCCTTATGGGTCCTGGTTTGCCCCACAAGGCTCACAATATAATATTTAAGCTCTTCGCTGATGAAGACCTGATCCACTGCCTGTTTCATGGCCAGGATTTCCGGTTTGGTAACACAGGGAACAACCGTATTGACCGGCTCTCTGGTCTCCTGGTTTGTCAGGATGGCTACTTCGTCCTGGGGACCCACATAGCCCATGGACAGTTTTAAGGCAAAGCGGTCCATCTGGGCCTCGGGCAACGGGTAGGTGCCCCTGGACTCCACAGGGTTCTGGGTGGCAATGACAAAAAAGAAATCATCCAGTTTCAAAATTTTTCCGTCAATGCTGATCTGGGATTCTGCCATGGCTTCAAGCAGGGCAGACTGGGTTCTCGGCGATGCCCGGTTGATTTCATCGGCCAAAAGAATATTGGTAAAGACCGGGCCTTTATGAAGCCTGAACGCCTGTGTTGACGGATCAAAGATGGAGACACCGCAGACATCCGAGGGCAAAAGATCCGGTGTGAACTGGATCCTTTTGAAATCTGCGTCTGCGGAAAAGGCCAGGGCCTTGGCCAGGGTGGTTTTACCGTTGCCGGGCGCATCTTCAATCAGGATATGCCCGCCTGCGGCAAAGCCTGCAAGCAGCAGGGCGATGGTGTTATCCTGGCCTTTTATAACACCGGCAATGCTTTGAAACAGCTTTGTGTAGGTGTCAAATCCCGTCATGTTTCTTTTGTTCCTTGACTGATTTGGGTGAACTAAGCTGCTTGTATCGGGGCAAGATAACAGCATTCGTAGTATACTTTAAGATACCATATAAAATAACCATTCGCGTTACAATTTTTTTTGGGGCTTTTGTTGCGTTTTAAAGTCTTGGGGCCTGTTTGAAAATTAGTCATTATATGGGCGTAGTCTGGGTATTGATGGTCAGATTGGTCCATGGCGTTATTGGGAGCCTTACCTGGCTCGTTCAGTCTACGCTGCCGGAATAAGTTGTTCAGACAAGAGGAATTTTGTCTCTAAGCAGTGCATGGCAAAACATTGAGACGTCCCGACTCCATTTACTATACCGATCAGGGAAGGGGACGATATCAGGAATGGTTTCGAATAACGAGGCTAAATGCGCTTCTTTTATCGTTAACTGCTTAATTTTAGAGATGTCTTCCTTATTTAGGCCGCCCCTGGCGATAATTTCTATAGGTCCTGCAGGGATTAAATAGTCCTCCCCGGCTTTTGTCATTACAGCCTGCATTCCCGAAAGATAGCACCCTGTCGGTACTTTTTCAGTCTGACTGCATATCTCCTTCATGCTTGCATGTTTAGCTAAAACATTAATGATTCCCTGTTGCATGCGGGGAAGATATTCGCTTTGGTAATATCCTCCAATACACCCAATACCTCTTGCCAGAGAAATACTGGTGTAACATGTGAAAAGGGATGGCAGCAAACCGCCATTTTTAAGCGCATCAATAACGCTTAAAGGTGCAAAAGGAAGCGTATAAATCTTACCGTACTCATCCTTTCCTTTTAACCGGAGTTGACCGGATGACCGGCTTTCGAGGACCATGGGAATCAATTTGTTTTTTAAACCCACACCCCAGAAAAAATGGGTTCCGCAATTTCCTAAAGACTTTTTAACGCCATTGTTGCTACAATCTTCCATCAATCTGAGGTCAAGTTTTTTCCCCTGCCAACAAGCCGGGGCCCCATCCAGATTCGATATCAGATCCCCGGCAATATCGGGGTCAAACATCAGCCTGTGAATCAAAGATGACGCGTCCGCCAAATCTTTTATCAAAAGCCTGGAAACAATTACTTCCAGATCCATGTAAACCAGGTCCAGTGGCATATCAGCATTTGCACCCATGCGTTTCCACAACCGATGATTTAAAACAACGGACTGCTCTGAATAACTTTGCCATCCCTGGGAAACTGTTTGGGCATAATCTGTTTCGAGGATATCACGCAGTACATTGCCATATTCGGGCAAAAGTTCTCCCTGGGTTATCAGCTTTCCGGTCCGGTCAATTGCCCTTTTAACCTGATCTCTGTCAATGGGGCCAACTAAACTGACGTAACTTGTTTTTAATTTGTCTGAGAATAGAGGCATTTTTTGTGGCATGCCGGCGCAATCGTTTTTAGCCGTGTGATAAAGTAACATACCCCTGGGAAACGTCAGATTGTTTAACGGCACATTGGCACAGGCAATTACCGGTATCGTGGATTGTGTCGGATTCATGAAAGAGAGAATGAGGGAAAAAAGAAAGGTCCCCTGTACCGATTGGGCGAAAAAGTCGACACCATGATGATTCGCGGTCAGTGCGACCGGTGTTCTCGAAAGGTCCATCACGGTCCGGCGGGCAATGGATTCACCATGAATTGGCAGCAGGTAGTCATAAACAACTTCATAAAAATCGTCCTTTTCTTGACAACCATTTCCCATCGGCAACGGGTAGTGGGCTATGTACTCGGCGATGGTTGCATCACCGTGTTCTGCAAGGGCCTTTTTAATTATGGATGAATGCTTGCAAACCAAGTCAAAATAGACATTCGTCAAAGCCTGAAGGCTATTATCTTGTTTAGGATGTGAAGATATCGGTTTCATAAAAAACGTTCGTAATGATTTTTATCTTTTAAAGTAAATAGAAAAAAGAGAAGGGCGGTAATCAGGTAAATTAATCCAAGGTTCGTAATGCTCATTCTGATGTTTTCCGATAAAAACAGCCCGCTGAAAATAATAGGTCCAAGTGCCTGACCAAGACGACTGATGGCTCTGAATATACCGATGGCCTTCCCTTCGCCAAATGCATAAGTGACCTTTAGGCGAAGCAGATATGTGCTTTGGGAGGCGATAATAAAACTGCTTGAAAGCCCGAGCAAAAAAATGGCAAATGTCACGGCTGTCAAGCCCTCGAAAAAATAAAACATCAGAAAGGCAAAACTGCCCAGAAGACAACCCACAAACACGTAGTTTTTTTTATTGTCAAATCTATCCACAAATTTGGCAATAACCGGCCCTAGATAAATGAGACTAAAACCGTACAGCATCAGTTCTCTGCCGATAGTTCCCTGGGATGTTCCGATTCGGTTGAGGTAAACCGGACTGAAATAATGTAGGAAGCCAACAGCAGCAAAAGCTGCCGGAAGGCTACTTAAAAAGATCAAACTGAGAACAATTCTGTTGCTGAAAAATGCAAACACAACTTTTTTACCCGGCCTGCTTTTGGGGGCCGATGCGGACTGCAGATTGCCCGCCGTCGTGCCGCCTGGTCGAATCATCGCCTTTCTCATGAAGACCAGTGGATAGAAAATCGTTATATAAAGAATCACGGCACCAATAAAGAAAACCCCGCCATATCCGATTTTTTCTACCAGTAACGCACCTGTTGCCCCGCCACAAATACTTCCGGCATACAATCCGGATAAAAATTGTGCAAAGCCTCGCGCCCTGCTTCTTTCATTGCTGAAAGCAATAACAAAACCTTGGGCAGCCAGCAGCGTAAGACCATATCCTATACCCACAAGCCCTCTTGATACTATAAAATGGATTACGTTTGGTGCCAGCCATGAGTAAAGCGTACCGCTTCCCGCCAGAAATAAGCCGACCAGAAAGGGTTCATGCCATCCTCTTCGATCGTTCCAAAATCCACTTAAGAAAATGGCTATACCGACAAAACAAAATTCTATGGAAATCGGCAGTCCCATCACCGTATCTTTGGAAAGTCCCCAAAGGGGGGTATAAAGTTTTTCCATATGCAGAGGAATAAAAGACATGCAAAGATCCATGCCGAAAAGGAACAAAAAGGTAACGGGTCGGATTAATCCAAAATGAACCATCTTGGGGGTTTTTTGTTGGGATGTCGGCTTATCGATAAAGTGAAAAAGAAATATCAGCAACTCCACAAGGAAAAGTATACATATAGCGATAACTGTGACGGCATTTAAAATGAGATTACAGGCTTCTCGCAGGAATTCAGTCTTTGATATTCTGATAATAATGGTTCCTGCAACAGATGTTTTGTTTTTGTTCAGCAGCGCTATTTCGTGGGTTTTGTTTAAATAAGAAAATTTTTTAAGAAATGCTTTTACCCAGGAAACATCCGCAAAGGATAGTGTTTTATGGTCGCTCTTGCTCGCAGCAAAAACCCGGTTTTTTTCAGAATCCAGAACAAGGATGGAATCTATAATCGAATACGCATTGACAAGTTCATCAAGCCGACCGTCAGACTTCACTGCACCTGGAAGCGTCAGCCCCATGTTTAAGTGTTTTTCAATATTGGTTTTAGAAAAGTTTAAAGCCATCTTTACCTGATTTTTGGCAATATCAACATACTGCCTGGAGGCAGTATAGGTGTTCAGCCCCGAAAATAGGATAATGATGGGCGCAATAACATAAAACATGGAAGATGTAATTCTTTTTCTTGGAAATTGCTCATCAGCAGGAGAGTTGCGCAGGATATTTACAAGAATCCATAGCAGGAGGCTGCCTCCTGTGAAAAACAATATTACCCCAATACCAATCTGTCTTTTAATGCTGATACTGGAGGATGTTTGTGTCCGGTATTGAGTGAACGAAACGAGAACAGATCCAATCCATTCCTTTTGGCGATTTTCAATTGGGAGATGGAGAAAAAATACATTCCCTTTTGATATCACCTCATTTTTTCCCAAAAATGATTCCTTCTCACCCTTTTCATGCCCAAGCGCTTCAAGTGAAAAGGGCAGCTGATGGGTTAACGGATGCTGTTCTGTGGTGAATAAAATGTGGCCATCAGGAAGGCAGACAAGTATTTCATAATGTGCAACAGAAGCCTGACTTTTTCCCGCTTTTTTCCCATCAGAGCTTTTTACAGTTAATGCATCGATCTGCGATTTAGCCCGGGATAGTCGATCAGTCATGTCCGGAACTTCTGCCAGGGGCATCATGTCATAGGAGAGCGCTTGCTGGATCTCTCGTTGGAGGTCCGTCCCTACAATGTGGTATGTCAGGGCAATAGCCTCTTTTGACAGTTTTTCCAGGGTCGTGAAATTAAACAGGGCGTTAAACAATAGCGCGACGATTAAAAGAATAATAGAATGTAAAAAAATTTTTTTCCCGGCAGAACCGGACATAAGAGGCGACAATTTTTGTTTCGTGGGTCCGGCGTTATTGCCGGACCCATTGGTATATTGGTAGGGGGGGCCAGAATTTTCTGTCATGCCTTTCCTGTCGCCCATATTTTATAAATGATTTAACTCAAATTCACCATTAACCAGCATGACAGGAAACCCTATTATTCGGCAGTCTCCGGTTTCATTTTCATGAATTTTAATTTTAGATTCCGGTTCATGAAGCCGGCATCGATATGGTAAAATAGTGTTTTGCCCAGGTATGATTTTATTTAACCGTTTGGATATGTAAGAAACGGCCACAGCGCCCGTTCCACATGCCAGTGTTTCCTTGAAGATACCCCTTTCAAAACAACGATATTCAAGAATCCCTTTTTCTCCAGGGGCTGAAACCGGCCTAGCAAAATTGATGCTCATTCCTGCAGGAAACATATTTTTATAAGTATTGTTCAAAGCCAGACCAATCCGATCGACCAGCCAGATACCAAAATCAACACGACGCTCAGCAGGTTTTCCTAAAGTTGAGGCGTACTCTGATGTCGCAAAAAGAACCTCTTCAAAGCCGCTCAGTATCCCGTCTTTTTCCGGGTAAATAACCATGTGAGGCTCTCCTGTAAAAACAATATAGCCTTTGAGGTTTAATCGGGTCTGATTGGAAAATGGTTCAAGGTCATGGGCACGAAAGCCAATTTCAAGGTTGTCTACCGTCAAGATGATATCGTCATACAATTGGGCAATTTCCGGTTTAAACAAATCCTGCGTAATTTTACGTGGCTGCCCTAGATTGGCCCAGCTTGACTGCCCATCACGTTCCGTTCCGATATCAATTATTTTAGGGTGGTTAGTGGGTATTTCCGTAACTATTTTAACGGATTCCAGTTGGTAGGTTCTAAACAAGTAATTGGCGATACACATCAGCCCGTTCCCGCAGGAAAACGCCTCTGTTCCATCGGGTTCAAACATTCTGAATATAAAATCCGCCTCATGTAGGTCCGGGAGTTCATTCCAGTATCCCCTGACCTGATTGATTGAATCAAGAACCTTTCTTGTACATCTTTGAACAACCAGAAAATTGTCTGAGCCAATCCCGAAATACATATTGGTGGCAAAGTGGGCAAATCGCCCCTTTTCTGTTTCGCCGAAAATAGGAGAATTCACTTCGTCAACAAGTACAAAATTATTTCCGTACGAGGTAAATTTGCTGAAGGGGATTTTTTTCATTTATTGTTTTTCGCTTAATTTACGATTAAAATTCAGAGAAAAAATTTTCGACCTTAAAGATGAGAACATTATAAAACACGATCTCCATATCACCAGGTTTGAATTGTCTTTGTTTTTAGTGGCTTAAAAAAAATTATAAGAAATTCTTTCTTTTTTAACACTCTAATGCCCGAAAGTCAATAATGCCTGGCATTCTAACAGAGCAATCGCTTATTCTTCAATGCCGGTACTCCTTCACTGAGAATTGCCGATCCGTTGTCGCAACAGGGGTGGCTTTTTCGCAGGGGGAGACATTTATGCTTGGTTAAGTGTTTCATAAGAAGCTCAGTAGATAAACCGACCTGTTTAATGTTTGTGATAATCGGAAATTTTAAAAATATGATTACAATTATCTGACAAAGTTGTATAGTAAATAAACATATAATTTTATTCCGATCCAGAGCCATTGCTGACCAGTTATTCAAAGACCTTTTGATTTAGAATTGAATGATGATCTATTTATCTTTGAAAAAGTTATATGTCTGATTCGTCATTTCATTAATTTAAATTTAAGGAGAAACATTATGGAAGTTAAGGACTATTGTAAGGCAATGTTGGCTGAAGTTAATGCTTGGAAAGAAAAATTAGACGCGCTGAAAAAGGTTGCAGATAATTATGATGCTGCAGAAAAAGAAAAAATTTTACCACTCATAGGGCAGATTGAACAGCAGGTAGCGGCTGCTCAGGCTCGCGTTGATGAATTAGAAAATGAATGCCCGTCAGACTGGTCTCCGATGAAAGATGAACTGGATGATTTGTTTGGAACAGTCGGCAATAGTGTTGACAGGGCCTGGAGAGATTTTGACAGGGGCTGGGTAGATCTTGAAGGGTAACGTCAACAGTTAATGGAATTTAAACTTTTTTAGGCTCAATTAGACGTTAAGGCCTCAGTTTTCAAAAATTGAGGCCTTTTGTTGTTTTACCGCTTCATATGTTGCGATTTGGAGATGCTATGTGCTCCTTTGAAAATACCATGCGGTGACGGCGATTTTCCCGGGCGTTTCCCTGACCTTGCTTTTTTTCAGATGTTCAATCTGTCCTCAATAGATTGAATCGCATCCTTTGCCGCATCCTTGAGATCTTCGTGGGACAGGTCCTCCTGCTGTGCGGCAATCCAGTTCAGGGTGTCGGGGGTGCCGATTTCTCCCAATGCGTATAAAATATCACCCTGGACAGGGATATCTTTGGTACTGAATACCTCAATTAAAATTTTTTCCAAATCCGAGCACAGAGCTGGTGCCTTTTCAGCAAGAGCTTCCACAACCACCATGGCACCTAAACGCACAGACCAGGTTTCATGGAGAAGAAGTCCGGAAAATCCTTTGAACAATCGGTTGGAGGTGAGCATCCGTTGGGTAATCCACTCTGCCCGGCCATCCTCCAGTATGGTTTTCAGGGCCTTTGTATCCAGGTCCATGCTCTCTTTATTAACGATCATGTCCACAATTTCTTCTTCCGCCACTGCCCCGGTCCATCGGGTATCATCGTTGAGAATCAGGCAGGGTGCGGACATCGCTTTATCTTCCTGGGCTTTGTCAGGGAATAGGGATCCGTCAATGATATGAAGATAAATTTTTTCACAGGCGGCTGCAAGGGGAATGAGCCGCTCAACCATCCCCGGGCAGTGGGGACACTGCAGGGCAATATAGAGGGTCAGCCGGCAGGGCGCTTTGATATTGTCCAAAGTTTTTTGAATATCATTAACCGGATGCGGCTTTTCAAGGGAGTCCAGGCTTTTTAAAAAAGGTAACAGTTCACGCTCCAGGGGAAGAGCGGAATATAGAATATTATTTTTCAGGAAAAAGCCGGGCAGGGCCGCAGGTTGACTGCTCTGCCTCCAGGATATGGAAGCCGATATCTCCTGCCATTGGCGGGCAAAGGATTCGAATTTTTTTTGCTCGGGATGTTCTGTGTTTGCAATGCCTAAGGTTGGACGTCCCAAAGGCGTCCAGGCCTTGATCCGTTCTTTTGTCATGTTGTCCATAATTGCGCTCCAGTTGGTTTGGGTTGCTTGTCCGGCATTATTTATCAGAATCCGGGTTTTAAATTAAGTGTAAATCATGTACATAATGGCCTGATACGAAATTAACACTTCACGGACAGGTTTCATGAAATATATAGCAGATCTGCATATCCATTCAAAATATTCCCGGGCCACGGCCAAAAATTTGGACCTGGAGCATATTTACCACAGCGCCCAGGTTAAAGGCATTACCCTGGTGGGCACAGGGGATTTTACCCATCCGGCCTGGATACAGGAGATAGAAGCTAAACTTGAGCCTGCCGAACCCGGCCTGTTTGCCTTAAAAGATGAAGTTGCAAAACAGATTGACGCCGACGTGCCTTTTCTGTGCAAGGGAGCTGTGCGTTTTATTCTCCAGGCTGAGATTTCCAATATATATAAGAAAGGTACAAGGGTCCGCAAAAATCATAATCTGATCTATCTGCCGGATCTGGACACGGCAAAGAAATTTAATGCCCGCCTGGATGCCATCGGCAACATCAAATCCGACGGTCGACCTATTTTAGGGCTGGATGCAAGGAACCTGCTGGAGATCATGCTGGAGACATCCGACCAGGGCTTTTTTGTCCCGGCTCATATCTGGACTCCGTGGTTTTCCATGTTCGGGTCCAGGTCCGGATTTGATACCATTGAAGAGTGCTTTGGTGATTTAAGTTCCCATATCTTTGCCTGTGAAACCGGCCTGTCATCGGACCCGCCCATGAACTGGCGGGTGAAAGATCTGGACAGGGTTCGGCTGATATCCAACTCCGATGCGCATTCCCCGGGATATCTGGGCCGCAACGCTTCGGTGTTTGATACGGATCTGGCCTTTGGTGCGGTGAGACGTGCCCTTGAAACCCATGACCTGAACGCTTACAAAGGCACCCTGGATATGTATCCACACCAGGGAAAATACCACTATGACGGCCACCGCAAATGCGGGGTGTGCCTTAATCCCGACCAGACTGCGGCTTTGGGCGGGATTTGTCCCGAATGCGGCAAACCCCTCACCCTGGGCGTGCTTTACCGGGTCCGGGAACTGGCTGACAGGCCGGAGGGGTTTACACCTGAAAACCGGCATCCCCATTCCTATCTGGTGCCCCTGGCCGATATTTTAGCCCAGATTTTTGAGGTTGGTCCTAATACCAAAAAGGTGAAAACCCATTATGACAAGGCTGTCAATGCCCTGGGGCCGGAACTTGCCATACTTACACAGCTTTCGCCTGAAATCATTGAAGGTGCCGGTGTGCCTTTATTGGCCCAGGCCATACAAAAGATAAGAGCCGGGGATATTCACATTGATCCCGGATATGACGGTGAGTATGGAACGGTCAATATTTTTACCCGGGAGGAAAAGGAGCGTATCCAGGGAGAAAAAAGCCTGTTTACCGGTCCTTTGCCCCGTAAAAAAGCAAAAAAAACGGCCCACGAACCGCTTCGCCATAAAAAGCCTCAAAGCAAAGATGTGATATTGCCCTCATCTGAAAAAAAAGAGACCCCGGCATCTGTCAGCCCCAAACATATCCTTGATGGGCTGAATCCGGAGCAGGAAAGAGCGGTTAAATCCGAATCAAGGGCCGTGGTGATCCAGGCAGGGCCGGGTACGGGAAAAACTCGAACCCTTACGGCCAGAATCGCCTGGCTGCTCCGGGAAAACAGGGCTGCCCCTGAAAATATTCTGGCGTTGACCTTTACAAATAAGGCGGCCGGCGAATTAACCGGTCGGATTGAATCCTTTATGCCAAAAGAGGGACACCTTGTGACAGCTGCTACCTTTCATGGCTTCTGCCTTAACACGCTTAAGCGTTATGCAGGTTTTAAGCGGGGGCTTATGGAGGATGATCTGCGGTTTGAGGTACTGGGACTGGCCGTCAAAGCGGTGACAGGCGAAAACAAGGTGCCCAAAAAAACAGTGTCAAAAATAGATGCCTGGATCAGCCTGCAAAAGCAACAATTAAAGGTGCCTGGTGATGAAAGTTTGCATGACGCTGAAGATAGCGTCCTTGAAGATTTTGATCCGGTCTGGCCCGAGGTGTACAAAACCTATGACCGGCTGCTTCAAGAACGCAGCCTGGCAGATTTTGAGGATTTGATTTTCATCTGTTTCAGACTTTTTTCTAAGGATGCGGTTCTGCTTGAACAGGTGCGTCAACAGTATACGTATATTTTTGTGGATGAATACCAGGACCTGAATTTGGGCCAGTACATGCTGGTGAAGCTTCTTGCACAAAACAGTCATATTTTCGTGATTGGTGATCCTGATCAGTCCATTTACGGATTCAGAGGGTCGGACAGCCGGTTTTTCAACCGGTTTGAACAGGATTTTTTAGGGTGCGAACAGATACGCCTGCGCCGCAATTACCGGTCCACCCAGACCATCCTGGATGCCTCTTTCCAGGTGATTAGTATCGGTGATGATAAGGATAATCAGAGGCGTAAAATTTATGCAAGCCTTGACGGTACACAAAAAATTTTGATCAATGAAACTGCGAGTGAAAGCGCCGAGGCGGTTGCAGTGGGAAAGATCATTGAAAAAGGGGTAGGGGGGCTCTCTTTTCTCTCCATGGATAAGGGCACGGGACCGGATTCCGGAACGGACAGAGAATATGCCTTTTCCGACTTTGCCGTTCTCTACCGAACCCGGCATCAGGCCATGGCCTTTGCCAAGGCCTTTGAGAAGGCCGGCATCCCTTTTCAGACCGCAGACCGGGAACACTGGGTCGACATGGCAGGTATAAAAGACCTGTTGGCCCTGGTGCGGATTTTTCTTGGCCGTGGCAGTGAGGCTGACCGGCAGCAGTTTGCACAATTTTTACCCAGGATTGCAGAACTTTCACTCCCCATGAACACGTCAAAACTTCTTGGTACCTTGGCAGGTTGGCTGGATATTAAGGCCCTGGGCAACACAGATGAAACGCTGGCAGGGGCATGGCAGCGCCTTAACGCACTGGCAGACCGGTACTCCTCTCCCTGTGATCTTCTGGATGCCTTACGGCTGGACCAGGACCCTGACTTCCTGGACAAAACGGTTGAAAAAGTCTCTTTGATGACCATGCATGCCGCCAAAGGCCTTGAATTTTCAGTTGTTTTTGTTACAGGATGCGAAACCGGCACGATCCCCTTTGCCCGGGACGGAAAAACCGTGGAAGATCCGGATGAAGAACGCCGCCTTTTTTACGTGGCCATGACCCGGGCAAAGGAGATGCTTTATTTGACATATGCACGAAAAAGACGCATATTCGGCCGGGAGCAGCACAGAAACCGGTCCTGTTTTATTGATGATATCGAAAAGGAACTGGCCCGGTATGAAAAGGGAAAAACGCAGGTTAAAAAACAAAAATCCAAGGAAATTCAGTTGGAATTATTTTGAATCCTGCCAAAATGATTAACAATCAAGTACAAATAAAAAAAATGAAAATAGAACCAACACCTTATAAAAAGTTAGATCTGGAACATGGCCACTGCCTTGAAATTTTTGACGATTCAAGAAAAATCGGGGCAGATGCCTGGGTAGTGATCATGACCGCGACAATGAAGATTCCTTTGGAAATGTCATTGTTCACATCTGAACCGTTGTCTGATAGTGAATTTGATGATATTTTAAATATATTAGGGTCTCCCATTGAATATCGCTACCGGCTGGAACGTAACATGATCATGGATCATGAAAAGGATGCCGTGCTGGAAAATCTGGTAAATACATTTCTTGAAAATACCGGCCGATATGTGGCAAACCCTAAGTTTCCTGAAAAAATTGCATTAAAGGAGTATAAGGATCGGGTTGAAAAGCGCAAAAGGAAAAGATAGGTCGGTAAAGGTTCCGGGATTTAGGACGATATTTTTTCTTTTCGCATGGCTGTGCCTGACATCTCCCTGCACGGCCCTGGGGGACATATACAAGTGCATTGAGCCCGATGGTGTGAATTTCACCAATACGCCTACTTCTAATAGAAACTGTACCTTTTATCTCAAGGAAAATAGCGGGGACGAGGTACTGGCCCGGACAAGAAGATTCAATGCCGGGCCTGATGTCTACAACGATATTATTTCCAGAGCCGCCAGTGACTTTGGTGTGGATCAAGCATTGATCAAGGCCGTGATCCATGCCGAGTCCTGTTTTGACCCCAATGCCGTGTCCAGCAAAGGAGCAAGGGGGCTTATGCAGATCATGCCCCAGAACGACGCCTCCCTGAATATCTCAAATCCCTTTGATCCGTCCCAGAATATTATGGGCGGAACCCGTTATTTGAAGCGGATGCTCACTCGGTATAATGAGAAACTTGCCCTGGCGCTCGCCGCCTATAACGCAGGTCCATCGGCTGTGGACAAATACAACAACATTCCACCCTATGAAGAGACCCAGACCTATGTAGAAAGGGTGAAGTCGTTGTATTTACGGTATAAAAGCAGCTGAAGATCAGTCTCAGCCTTTGATCGTCTTTATAAATTCAAGCAGTTTGTCTCGCATTTCCGGTCGTTCAAGGGAAAAGGAAAGATTAGCCATTTGAAACCCGACTTTGTCCCCGCAGTCAAACCGGGTGCCCTTGAATTTATATCCAAAGATCGGTTGTTCGGTTAAAAGTCCCTTCATGGCATCGGTGAGCTGGATTTCACCGCCGGCACCGGCCTGTTTTTTTCCAAGATATTCCCAGATTCTCGGGGTAAGGATGTACCGGCCCACGATGGCCAGGTTGGACGGGGCGTCTTCGGGTTTTGGTTTTTCCACCATATCATTGATTTTTACCATATCCTCTTCCAGAGGGGTTGCATCCAGAATGCCGTATTTATCGGTCTGATCCTTTTCCACTTCCATGACCGCGGCAATGGATGCCCGGAACCGTTCAAATTTTTCCACCATTTTCGTGAGTACAGGCTTATCCGGGGTTTGGATCATATCGTCGGCCAGAAGTACGGCAAAGGGTTCATCCCCCACAATGTCCCTGGCGCACCAGATGGCATGGCCAAGCCCTAGGGGATCATGTTGGCGGGTGTAAACAATGGTACCGGTTCGGGGGACCAGTTCATTGACCTGCCGCAACAAGTCTGTTTTCCCCTTGGTTTTGAGCATGGTCTCTAACTCATAGCTGCGGTCAAAGTGATCTTCCAGGGCTTTTTTGCCCCGACCCGTGACAAAAATAATTTGCTCAATACCGGCTGCAAACGCCTCTTCAACAGCATACTGGATAATGGGTTTATCCACTACGGTCAGCATCTCTTTGGCCATGGCCTTGGTAGCCGGGATAAACCGGGTGCCAAGACCTGCTACCGGGAACACCGCTTTTTTTACTCTCATAACGACTCCTTGAATACTTGATACTGAAATTTTCCCTGATTTTCGGGGCAGGGCCTGTCAGAGCAGGCCTAAATATTTTGTTGGTGTTTGAACGACTATTTTCGTCGAAGGTTTTTATGTTCAAACAATTTTTATATTTTTAGATTAGCAGAGGCTGTCGTGTCAAACTCAAAATGAACAATCCTGTAGGGATTTGGGGTGCTTTGGTTGATGCATCAGGCTATCCAATTGACATTATTGCCTATTTCCAGTATAATATTTGATTTTTATATTGCTTGTTATTAATTGATAAGGAAATAGTGAATGAACGCTGAAAATAAGACAGATGCAACTCAGGCCCGGGCGGAAATTCCGACGGAGCAGCTTAGCCTTAAAAGCCGGTTTAAATTCAAATGCCATAAAGGCGTCTCCTGTTTTACCGAATGTTGCAGGGGGATTGATATTATGCTCACCCCCTATGATATTTTAACCATGCGCAAAAAATTGGACATTGATTCGGAGAAATTTTTGTCCATATTTACCACCCCCCAGCTTCTTGAAAAAGCGGATATGCCCGTGGTGACCCTCAAGCTCCTTGATGATGAGCGTAGGTCCTGCCCGTTTGTCCAGGACAAGGAGGGATGCATGGTTTATGAAGACCGTCCTACTACCTGCCGGTACTATCCCCTTGGGGTGGGCGCTTTGAGTTATTCCGGGGAACAGAAGGATAACAATCAGGATGAGTTCTTTTTCATGATCAAGGAACCCCATTGTAAAGGCTTTGATGAACCGGACGAATGGACCGTAGGGGAATGGCGTGAAGACCAGGGCGTCGATCTGCGTGATGAGGTCAATGAAGGTTGGCTGGATCTCATGGTCCGTAAAAAATCTTTGCCGTCCAGCATGCAGCTGTCCGAACAGGCCAAACAGATGTTTTTCATGGTCTGCTATAATATCGATAAGTTTAAACGGTTCGTGTTTGAATCCTCTTTTCTTACCCGGTACAATATCCCGGCAGAACGGGTGGCCCAGATTAAAGATGATGATGTGAAACTGCTTCAGTTCGGATTTGAATGGTTAAAAACCACTTTTTTCCATACCGGAGAGGCTATGTTTAAGTCCAAAGAGAACGGCGGGGACTCAACGGGGTCATTAACTTAAGCGTTAATGGCAAGAAACTGGAAACAAGAAACAAGAGGGTGAATCACCTTTGGCGCCCATTTTTATGCCTGTCTACCAGCCAATAGTTTCCGAGTTTCTCCCCTCAAAGCCAAACAGGCACGCCGCAGATAAAATGCTACGGGACCGTGTTTGGACGAAAAGTTGCCCAGATGCAAGGCGCAGAAGAATTTGCAACCGGAGCATACTAAAGTATGTGAGGATTGTAAATTCTTCTGCGCCTTGCAGATGGGTGACTTTTCGTTCAAACACTATTAATAATTATACCACAACGCTTTATGGGCCGACGTATCATTCAGGCGGGCGTCAATATCCAGATTAAAGAAAGAGGCAACCGGCGCAAGAATTTCAGGATTGTCTGCCTGCACTTTTTTTAAAGCGGAAAGCGCCATATCAAATCCTTTTTGGGTCATTTTCCCCAAGGGCTGGCGGCATGGGCCGGACGGCATGCCAAGGATCTGCATCATGGTTTTCAGGGGCAAAGGATTTCTGGCCCGGCATTTGACAGGTCCGTACTTGCTTTCCTCTTCGGTAGTGATGACCACAAGATTCAGCAACGGAGACAATGCGGTCTCAATAGCCAGTGCTTCTTGGGTTTTACCCTGGTTAAGCAGTTCAACCATTTGGGTCATGAATGCCGGTGCAATATTTGACATGACTGAAATTGCACCGCAGGCCCGGATCTGTTCATCTGCCATGACTTGGCAGACCAGGGCATCGTCTCCGGAAAAGATATTGAAACCGTCCCCGCAAAGTTTTCTGGTCAGCTTCATGTTGTCTATATTGCCGGTGGCTTCCTTGACACTGGTCACATTGGCATGGTTGTCCGCAAGTATGGCAAGGTCCTGGGGCAGCATCTGCGCACCCGTACGCCCCGGTATAATATAAGGGATGATATCCAGGCCCGGGGTTTCCCTTGCCACTGCCTCGTAATATTCCCGCCGGATTTCAAGGGAGGAGGGCCCGTTGTAATAGGGATCCACCAGAAGGACACCGTCCACGCCCTGTTTTGCGGCATGGGATGTACCGGTTATGGCTTCAGCCGTGTTGTTTGAGCCGGTGCCTGCGATGCACGTGCACTTGCCCCTGGTCTGTTTGGCAATCAAATCAATAACCAGATTATGTTCTTCCCATTTAAATGTCGGGCTTTCACCAGTGGTGCCGGTGGCAAGAATTCCGGTAATCCGGTTTTCAATCTGGAAATTAATGAGCCCGGACAGGCCGTCCCGGTCCAGATCTCCTGCCGGGGTGAACGGGGTGATAAGTGCTGTGTAGCATCCTTGTTCCATAACTTACAAACTCCTGATGGTTATTTGCGCGGCAAGCGCGGATAAAACAATTTGCCCAAAAAAGTTGTGTCAACTCTTTACAGGGCAGGCACTAAGTTTCCCTGAAAGACCTTGACACCCGAATAAAAAAATTTATTATATAAAAATTTTGTATAAACACAATAATAAAGTCATAGAACAGCCAAAGGAGACATAAATGGCCGATTCCAGAAACCTGCCTAAAAATGCAGACGAGCAGATCGCACGGCTCAGACACGCACTGGTCCAAAATGCCGAATGCGGCACAACCCATTATAATCTGGCTGTTGCGCTGATCGGCAAGCAGGAGTTTGCGGAAGCGGAAAAAGAACTTCATGACGCCATAGACTGCAGCCCCACCCTGTCCGAGGCTTATGTGCAGCTTGGGGGCATTTGCCTGCAGCGGGGCGATCTTGAAGGATGTTTCCGGTTCAACCAGCAGGCCACCAAGGCCCGGGCCGGCTTTGCCGAAGGCTATGCCAACATGGGCTTTGTTCTGCTGCAGCTGGTGGACGGCAAGGATGCCAAGGAGGATGAAGAAAAAGTGGAGAAGGCCATTAAAAATCTAAAGAAGGCTATTATCCACAATAAAAATTTCATCCAGGCATACACGACCTTGGGAACCGCCTATTTTATGAAAGGACTGGTGGAAGAGGGGGTCAAGGCCAATCTTCAGGCCCTGTCCGTGGAACCTAGCTTCCCCATTGCCCATAACAACCTGGCCGTGGCCTACCTGGAACTTAAAGATTACAAGCAGGCCATCAAACATTGTGATATTGCCGTGGATTTAGGTTTTGAAGTCAACCCGGCATTGCTGGATGAGCTTGCACCCCACCGGGGCATATAATCACACCGTGATGACAGGTTTTTATTGACATGCGGACTTATAAATTCTATATCAGCTATGTTATTTTGCTTATAATGTCTGCTTCAAAGCGTTAATTTTTTCACTAATGCTTTGGAATGATAGAGAAAAGAATATTAATGAGAAGTTTGGAAAATCTTTTCATTGTTGCATGTAAATCAACTTTTAACGGAGGTAAGTAAATGGCTAAGCATGAAACTCCTTTCTTAGACCAGCTGGAAAGCGGCCCGTGGCCTAGCTTTGTTTCTGACCTGAAACAGCAGGCAGAAGTCAGAGCCAAAAACGAAAAAGGCGTTGAATTCCAGATCCCCCAGGATTGTGTAGACGATCTTCTTGGTGTTTTAGAACTTTCTTACAAACATGGCCGTACCCACTGGAAACACGGCGGCATCGTTGGCGTATTCGGATACGGCGGTGGCGTTATCGGTCGTTACTGCGACCAACCCAAACTGTTCCCTGGTGTTGAGCATTTCCATACCATGCGTGTAAACCAGCCTGCTGGTAAATACTACACCACCGAGTACCTGAAAGCACTGACTGATCTGTGGGACTTCAGAGGCTCCGGAGTTACCAATATGCACGGCGCCACCGGCGACATCATCCTGCTGGGTACCACTACTCCCCAGTTGGAAGAAGTGTTCTGGACACTGACCCACGATATGAACCAGGATCTGGGTGGTTCCGGCTCCAACCTGAGAACCCCTGCCGACTGCCTTGGCTCTTCCAGGTGTGAATATTCCTGCTACGATGTCAGCGCACTGTGCCATTTCCTTACCAATGAATATCAGGATGAGCTGCATCGTCCGGCATTCCCGTACAAGTTTAAATTTAAACTTGACGGCTGTCCCAACTGCTGTGTTGCTTCCATCGCCCGTTCCGATATGTCCTTCATCGGTACCTGGAAAGACGACATCCGCATTGATCAGGACGCGGTTAACAAATATGTTGAAAACGACCCTGCATATCCTGCCAATGCCGGTGCCCACAAAGGTAAAGACTGGGGTCCCTTTAACATTCAAAAAGAAGTTATCAGACTTTGCCCCACAGGCTGCATGAAGTTTGAGAACAAAACCCTGACCATTGACAATGCCAACTGCACCCGCTGCATGCACTGTATCAATGTTATGCCCAGAGCCCTGAAAATTGGTAAAGAGACAGGTCTCTCCATTCTTGTTGGCGCCAAGGCTCCGATCCTTGATGGTGCCCAGATGGGTTCATTGCTGGTTCCCTTTGTTGAAGTCAATGCCGACAATGATTACGAAGAAATTACAGAAGTCATTGAAAACGTATGGGATTGGTGGATGGAAGAGGGCAAGAACCGTGAACGTCTTGGTGAGCTGATCATGCGCCAGGGCTTCCAGAAACTTCTGGAAGTAACAGGCATCGAAGCGATGCCCCAGCATGTTGCCTATCCGAGAACCAACCCCTACATCTTCTGGAAAGAAGAGGAAGTAACCGGCGGTTGGGAACGTGACGTTGAAGAATACAGAAAACATCACTTAAGATAAAAAGGGAGATATATAATGGCATTTATTTCTACAGGGTATGATCCCAAAAATCCGATGGTGAACAGAATCACCGACATCGGTCCCAAAGACTTTAACGAATTTTATCCTCCTGTTATCGCAAAAAATAAAGGCAAATGGTCTCATCATGAAATCCTGGAGCCCGGCGTGCTGGTTCATGTCGGCGATTCCGGAGATGAAGTATATACCGTAAGGGTTGGCGGTGCCCGCCTGATGTCCACAAGTCACATCAATGAAATCTGTGAGATTGCCGACAAACACTGTGACGGATATGTTCGTTTCACCACCCGTAACAACATTGAGTTCATGGTTGATTCCAAGGACAAAGTAGAGCCCTTGAAAAACGATCTGGCTTCCAGAAAGTTCCCCGGTGGTTCCTTTAAGTTCCCCATCGGTGGTACCGGTGCCGGCGTTACCAATATCGTTCACACCCAGGGCTGGATTCACTGCCACACCCCGGCCACCGATGCTTCCGGCACCGTAAAGGCGACCATGGACGTATTGTTTGACGATTTCCAGCAGATGAGAATGCCGGCTCAGCTTCGCGTTTCCATGGCTTGCTGCCTGAACATGTGTGGTGCGGTTCACTGCTCTGATATTGCCATCCTGGGTTACCACAGAAAACCGCCAATGCTTGACCATGAATACCTGGACAAGGTTTGCGAAATTCCGCTGGCTGTTTCCGCCTGCCCCACAGCAGCCATCAAGCCTGCAAAAGTGAAACTGGCCAACGGCACTGAAGTAAAATCCGTTGAAGTTAAAAACGAACGCTGCATGTACTGCGGTAACTGCTACACCATGTGCCCCTCCATGCCACTTGCCGACACCGAAGGTGACGGTATTGTTCTCATGGCTGGTGGTAAAGTATCCAACCGTATCTCCGTTCCGAAATTTTCCAAGGTTGTTGTGGCGTTCCTGCCCAACGAAATGCCCCGCTGGCCGTCCATGACCGACGCCATCAAAAAGATGGTTAACGCCTATTCAAACGGCGCCAACAAATACGAACGTCTGGGTGACTGGGCAGAGAGAATCGGATGGGAAAAATTCTTTGAAGCTTGTGAACTGGACTTCACCCACCACCTGATTGACGATTTCCGTCAGCAGGCTTACATGAGCTGGCGTCAGTCCACTCAGTTTAAATTCTAATTTAAAAACTAATTTGGGTTTAAACATTATTTAATATCGGATGGACCGGGGTGCATTTTGTTCTCCGGTTCATCCCTTTCAACCGAAAGGAAAGGAGTCTAACATGGCAAGCGATCTTTTGAACGATAAAGAAGCAGCCGAGAAAGCCGTTGTTGAGTGGCTTGAGGGAAAGGCCGGCAGCAAAACCAAATTTTATATTAAAGACTTTTACAAGCTTTTCCCGGATGACAAACCCAGGGAAATAAAAAAAGTTGTTAACAAAATGGTTGAAAACGGCATTCTTGAATACTGGTCATCCGGATCCACCACTATGTACGGTCTGAAGGGTGCCGGTATCCAGCATTCTTCCGAAGGCGAAGAATAGAGAATTTTTTCGCTTAATTCATGACTGTCAGTAGGGAAAAAGTCCCTGGAGTTGTTATTGCCGGACTCAGGGGTGGTTCAGGCAAGACAATAATATCCCTTGGGATAACTGCCGCATGGAGAGCCCGGAATATAACGGTGGCCCCCTTTAAAAAGGGCCCGGACTATATTGACGCCGGCTGGCTATCACGGGCAGCCGGCCGCCCCTGCTATAATCTTGATACCTATCTGTGCGCCCAGTCGGTCGTACAAACCTCTTATCTTACTCACTCCCAATCCTGCGATATTGCCATGGTTGAGGGCAACCGCGGCCTTTACGACGGCATTGATCTGTATGGTACCACCTCAACAAGCGAACTGGCCAAGCTGCTGGATCTGCCTGTGATACTGGTACTGGACTGCACCAAATCCACCCGTACCATGGCCGCTGTACTCATGGGCTGCATGCAGTTTGATCCGGATATCAATATTTGCGGCGTTATCCTCAACCGTATGGCCGGAAAGCGCCATGAGGGAAAAGTTCGGGCAAATATTGAACACTTTTGCAATATTCCGGTTTTTGGCGCTCTGCCGAAGCTAAAGCAGGAGGATTTTCCCGAACGTCATATGGGGCTTGTCACTTCCGAAGAACACCAGGAAAGTGATACCTCTTTGGCCCGGGCCAGGCAGGTGGCCCTGGATAATATTGATGTTGATGAACTTTTCCGACGGATCACTTCGTTTAAGGGACAGGGTATGCCGGTTGTGGACAACGACCGGCAGGAATCTGTTCCTGCAATGAATACGGCAGAAAATAAAAAGCAGGCAACAGATAATTCCACTGTGACCATTGGCGTTGTTCGGGATTCCGCATTTCAGTTCTATTATCCTGATAATATTGAAGCCCTGGAAAATCTGGGTGCCGGGATTAAATTCATCAGTCCTTTATCCCAGTCCGATATTCCCGAAGTCGACGCCATCTACATGGGCGGCGGCTTTCCCGAAACCCACGCCACCCAGCTCTCTGCCAATCAGGCTTTCAGAGATAATTTAAAATTGCTGTCCCGCAAAGGACTTCCCATTTATGCCGAATGCGGTGGTCTGATATTCCTTGGCGAGAGTATTTGTCTTGATGATGTGGTTTACCCCATGACCGGTATCCTGCCCTTACGGTTTGGGCTTTCCAAACGGCCCCAGGGCCATGGCTACACGGAAGTTGAAGTGGTCAATGAAAATCCCTTTTATGCCAAAGGAGAAGTGCTTCGCGGCCATGAATTCAGATACTCCAAGGTGATTTCCATTGATTATGATGATAGTGCCATGGCATTTAAAATGACCCGGGGCAAGGGGATTATTGAAAAAAAGGACGGATTTTTTAAAGACAATACCTTTGGCACCTATACCCACATCCATACCCTTGGTACCACCAGCTGGGCACCCTCTTTGATTGCTAAGGCCAGGCGCTTCAAAGCTTCACGTCAATAACCCATGATCCATATAATTACACAGGCCTATGAAATTAAACCGCATTCAAATTATGATTTTTAAAAAGCTCAGCAAAGAAAAAGGTCTTGATGCTGACGATTATATACAACAGTATTCTATGGAATTCATCTGTATGCAACGCGACAGCCTCCAGGACCTTAGCGAAGAAGAAGGAGATAATTGGATTCATAGGGCATATCTTTTATCCTTGTAATCATCAGGATATACGCCGGGCATTGATCAACAGCCAAATAGATTCCATAGGACTCCAGTTTGAAGAATACCTTTACATATCAGACCATTTTGAAACCGAGCACTGGTTTCTGACGCGCACGTCTGGTAATCTTTACGAAGAGTATGTACTCTTGGCACCTGTAGATGGAAAAATTAAACAGTGTGAGGACTTGATAGGAAATAATCTTATTTTTTACAACTCACCTCGAACCTCCTTCGCCGGATACTGGCTCAAGTCCATAATAAAGGGGATAAATACCGGCTACAATGGCCTGGAACCCAACGTGAACATCACCAAAACAGAAAAAATTTCAAAGGCTGTCCTCCCTGTGTTTTTTGACAAGGCAGATGCCTGTAGCGTCACAAACTCCGGACTCAGCACCATGATAGAGCTGAATCCTCAAATTGGCAGAAAATTTCGTATTATTATGAAGTCCCCCCCTTTGATTCCAGCCATATTGTGCTTCCGAAAAAATTTCGATTCTCCTCAAAAAGAAAAAATTCTGACAGCATTTCGAGAACTTCACACGAACGTTTCAGGCCAACAAGTGCTGACCATTTTCCAGTCGGAAGCCCTTGTGGAAGTTGAAAAAAAAGAACTCTCAACCACAAGAAATTTTGTATTGGAAGCACGAAAAATACCATAAGATGAAAAAATGTTGACCACAGGGGAGAAAACCGGAATTGTTGCGTTTGTTTTGGCAAGCGCCTTGTTTGTTTTGTGGGGACCGGTGTGGAGCCTTTTTCCACTGGCGGGATTTATTCTGGTGTGTGTGGCCGCTCCTTTTTTGACGGCATTTGGTTTTTTTTTGCCTGTTATCTGTCGGGGGTCGCGCAGCATTCGTTGTGTCTCTCTTACCTTTGACGACGGGCCTGACAGAACGACAACCCCTTTGGTTTTGACTCTCCTTGAAACTTACCAGGTGCCGGCCACGTTTTTTGTCACAGGAAAAAATGCCCACAGGAATCCGGATCTCATTGCCCGAATTCTGGATCAGGGCCACACCATCGGAAACCATACCTATTCCCACGATCCTTTGATCATGCTCAAATCAGGTCAGCGCCTCAAAGAGGAGATCATTAAAACCCAGACGGTTCTTGCGGCCAATGGCATCCGCCCACTGGTTTTCCGGCCCCCTGCAGGTATCACCAACCCGAAATTGGGATCTGTTCTGACAGAATTGGGATTAAGTGCTGTAAATTTTTCCTGCCGTGCCATGGATAAAGGCAACCGCAGGATATCCGGTATTGCGTCAAAAATTCTGCACCGGGTAAAACCCGGTGATATTATTTTGCTCCATGATTCAACGCCCTGGACTGAAAACCATGAGACACCGGATAACACATTGCTCGCTTCGTTTTTAACCGAACTTGAGCGTCTATTGAATGGACTTAAAACCAGGAAACTGTCTATCGTTCCGTTATCGGAGCTGATCGGGCAGGCGGTCATGGAGCAGTCCCTGCCTGAACGGCAGGGCCTCCGGTAATTTAGATTAATTTGTCTTAAATCTCTTTACCGTTCAGGTAAATTTTAGGGATAATGGGGCTGTTTTTTTGCCCGATATTTTCATGGGTCTTTGCTTTTTTATCTTTCGAGTTCACGTTTTTCTTACACATACCATCAATCCGCCTCAGGTCAAGCACTTACTATCCATGGGGAAAAGTTTGCAGTTTTATATGTGTTGCAAAGCTGATAATATAAATCTTAACTCGTCTTATGAAAATCAATCAAAGGAGGTCGCTTATGAATTATAAAGAATTGACCCCCCAATCTATGTGTATCCATGCCGGAGCGTCGGTAAACGAGTCAAGGGCTGTTGTTCAGCCGATTTACCAGACGTCGGCCTTCCGGTTTGATTCCACCGGCCACGGGGCAGCCCTTTTTGCCGGGCGGCAGGAAGGCTACATTTATACACGAATGGGCAATCCCACCATTCGCGGCATGGAAGACGCCGTAGCCGCACTGGAAAAGGGGAAGTTCGCACTGGGATGTGCCAGCGGAATGGCCGCAGTCAATACTGTGTTTGCCGCAGAATTGTCTGCCGGCGACCATGTGGTTTGCTCACAGGTGGTCTACGGGCCGACACTGACGTTACTGAATACCGTGTATAAACGGTTCGGCATTACCATCGATTTCGTTAATACCTCGGACACTGATCAAGTGATTGGGGCCTTAAAACCGAAAACGCGCTTGGTGTATATCGAGACCCCGGGCAATCCCACCATTGAGCTGTCTGATATCAAAAAAATTGCCGCCGCAGCCCATGAAAAAGGGGCCGTTCTTGCCGTGGATAACACGTTTCTAAGTCCCTGGTTCCAAAATCCATTGACGCTCGGGGCCGATATCGTGCTTCACAGCCTGACAAAATTTATTAACGGCCATGCCGATGTTATCGGCGGTATTGTAGTGGTTAAGGATGATGATACCTACAGTCGCTATCGAAGCGTATTGAACCAGACCGGCGGAGGTATTGATCCTTTCAATGCATTTCTGGTGCACAGGGGTATCAAAACCCTGGGAATTCGAATGGAAAAGCATGCGGAAAACGGCATGGCAATTGCCCGGTTCCTGGAAGCTCATCCCCAAATTGCCTGGGTTCGCTATCCGGGTCTGAAAAGTCATCCCCAGTATGATCTTGGCCAGACGCAGCACAGTGGTCCGGGCGGGGTGATGGCATTTGAGCTTAAGGGCGGGTTTGAGGCCGGAGAGACGCTGCTTAATTCAGTAAAGCTCTGCACCCTGGCTGTTTCCCTGGGCGGTGTTGAAACCCTGATTCAGCATCCGGCGTCTATGACTCATGCTTCCCTGGAAAAAGAGCAGCGTCTGGCCGCCCGAGTGACCGACGGCTTGATCCGTCTCTCTGTGGGGATTGAATTTCATGGCGATCTTATCGCCGATTTGACCCAGGCCCTGGAACGAGTTTCCGAATATATAGGTGCAGTGCCAATATGAATCTTATCTCAAAGCTTTGAGACACCCTGGTCCAAAAACAATTGAGCGGTAACATCAAAAACGGTTGATTTCAAAATTTCAAAAGGGTTTTGATCTTTTTGATAATGGCAAAGCCACTTTTTGATGAAACATTTTGTCAATCTTTGAAAGGAAAAAATATACTATGATTTTAAGTTCCTTGAAGCTAAAAATGAAATTGATGATCTATGGTATTTTACTTAGGAATGCGGATTTAATAACATCCTAAATGCTAATTGCCGTAGGAAGAGCAACATAGTTCCATTGCGGTAAATATTCATCAAACTGAATTTTCATATTTTTTTTAAAATCGTCCGCTACTTTACGACCAGTTTTAAAATTTTTATCAAGGATAGACGTAAAAACCTTCAACCCCGTAGATGTTTTTGTTTTTGCTACGAAATCATTAACGATTTCGAT
>Ga0209467_1000597_pt1 | contig 45406 bp, 37 predicted proteins | sample Higcelwee11metaG_FD_187175 | JGI IMG/M metagenome (GOLD analysis project Ga0209467, IMG submission 187175) | Freshwater pond sediment microbial communities from the University of Edinburgh, under environmental carbon perturbations - High... | ecosystem: Environmental > Aquatic > Freshwater >... | reverse complement strand
CGGCGGTGGTCAGTTCCCCCATATACTGCCCGAACCCCCCGTCCCCGGTGACGGCGACAATGGGGCGATCCGGCGCACCAGCCCAGGCCCCCATGGCTGCGGGATACCCGAACCCGATGGATCCTAAGTACCCGGACATGATGACGCTTTGGGCCCGGCTTTCAAAATACCGGCCAAAGGAATAGGTGTTATTGCCCACATCCAGTGTGATCACGGCGTTATCCGGCGTCTGCCGGGTCATGGCGGCAAACAGGGCCGCTGAACTGATGCCGTTTCCCCGGTCTTCATGCGCCCGTTTTTGTTTTTCCTCCCGCCATTTGGCCCAATGGGCCACTATTTCAGAAGCCGGATCGGATTCGGGCTGGTGGTTTTGCATTTCGTTTTGCAGGATATCGCAGGTGGCGGCGATTTCTCCCCATACCGGAACCGTGATTGAATGGAATTTGCCCAGCATCATGGGATCAAAATCCACCTGGATGGTGGGTTTGGTTTTGAGGATCCCGGTATGTTTTGAAAATGTCGCGCCCAGAACGATAAGGAGATCGGCCTTGTTCATGAAATGGGCGGCAACCGGCGTGCCGCTTAATCCCAAAACCCCGCAGGCAAGCGGGTGGGTGTCGGAAATCAATCCTTTGGCCTTGAATGTGGTGATCACGGGCAGGCGAAGGGTTTCGGCAAGATGCAGAACAGAATCCATGCAGCGCCTGGCCCCATACCCCACGATCACAACCGGCCGCTTTGCCCGGCGAATCAGGTTGATCGCTTGGGTGACGGCGTTTTTGGGCGGGCTGATGTCCATAAGCGGCAGCCGGCCGGCCGGGGTGTCCGGGAATTCATCGTTTGAAACCGCCATGTCCTGGACCTGATTGGGAAAAATCAGGTGGGACACGTTCCGGTTGAGAATGGCGGATTTTAAGGCAAGGCTCATGAGCTCAGCGTGCCGGGATTCCGGCAGCACCGTCTGGCTCCAGCCCGCCACGGCGTGAAAGGCCGCAGCCAGATTTACTTCCTGGAACGCGCCAGGCCCCAATACCTGGATATCGATCTGGCCGGTGAGGGCGAGGATCGGAACCCGGTCCAGATGGGCGTCCCACAATCCGGTCAGCAGATTGGTGGCCCCAGGGCCTGCGATGGCAAGGCAGGCAGCCGGTTTCCCGGTGAGCTTGCCGTATGCGGAAGCGGCAAATGCGGCGGCTCCTTCGTGGCGGATGCCGATAAACTCGGCCTTTCCCAGATCACACTGCTTGCGGATAGCCTCGGCCAGTCCCAAATTGGAGTGCCCCACCATGCCAAACACCCGGCTGACGCCCCAGTTGACCATGGTTTCCATCATGATGTCGGAGACGGTTTTGGGAGACGCAGGGGCTGTAACCACAAAGTTTTCGCGGTTCTCCGGCATTTTTTCAGGGCGTTTGGCCGGGGCCTCGTCCTGCTTCCGGAAGGCGGATTTGGGAGCGCCGCATACCGGGCAGATCCAGTTTTCAGGGAGATCAGCCCATCTGATATCTTCTTTTTCATCATCATATTCAAACGAACAGACATCGCATATATATTTGGACATGGGGCTTACACTTTTGAACGGTTTGATTTTATATAAAAATTTAAAAGAATAAAAAATCCTCTGCAACCCTGATCCTTGCAGGATAAAAACCATATTTCGCGCAGAGGCGCAGAAGTAGGGGAGGGCTTTACGCCCTCCCTTTTCGGGTGGGGATAAACCCCACCCCTACGGTTGCATTTGGCCGAAACGATGATCAATGCCGTTACGTCATATTTTTATGGCCTCACATGATCATTCAATTCGTAATTCGTAAATATCTTTCCCCCTACCAGTTTTCCCCCAGCAGCTCGAAATGGGCCTGGGGGTGGGCGCAGGCCGGGCACATCTGCGGAGCTTCTTCGCCTTCATGGATATAGCCGCAGTTCCGGCACCGCCATTTGGTGGCCGGGGTCCGTTTGAACACGCGACCGGCCTCAATATTGGCGGCCAGATCGTTGTAGCGCTTTTCGTGCTGTTTTTCCGCCACGGAAATCATGTCAAACACCAGGGCGATGGCTTCAAAGCCTTCTTCCCGGGCGATTTTGGCAAACCCCGGATACATGGAGCTGTGCTCATGGTGCTCGCCCATGGCCGCTGCCTTGAGATTTTCCAGGGTGGTGCCGATCACGCCGGCGGGAAACGCGCCGATGATTTCCACATCGCCACCTTCGAGAAATTTAAAAAACCGTTTGGCGTGCTCCTTTTCCTGGCTGGCGGTTTCTTCAAAAATATCAGCAATTTGAACATAGCCTTCTTTTCTGGCCGCGCCCGCGAAATAGGTATAGCGGTTCCGGGCCTGGGATTCACCGGCAAAAGCGGTGAGCAGGTTTTTTTCGGTTCGGGTGCCTTTGACACTATTCATAATCTTTCCTCCTTAAAATAAATTGTGTTGTTGACAGGGTGAATTCAAAATTGCGGTCATTTTATCCGGGCCGCTGGCGGCTATCCGGATCAGTTGCCTGTTGTTTCATGCATTTATCGCATAATCCCTTGATTAACATTCGTTTGCCGGTGACATGAAACCGACTGCGTATGTCCTCCGGAACCGCCAGTAAATCATAATCCCGGCAAAAAAAATCGGTGATTTCGCCGCAGCCCGTGCAGTAAAAATGGTGGTGAGCCGCCAGGTTCGGCTCAAATCTTCGGCAATGGCCATTGCTTTCGATCATTTCAATCATGCCGGTTTCAGCAAACGTAAGTAATGTGCGATTGACCGTATCAAAGGAAATGTTCGGAAACCTGGTTTTAATTTCCTGATACACGTTGTCTGCGGTGGGATGATTGCGCGCCGTGACCAGAATCCTGAAAATCGCTGTCCTCTGGGGCGTGATTTTTAAGTGATGCCGATGGCAAAGTTCATCAAATTCCAGCAACATATTTAGAGCGGCTCCTTATTTATTAATTATTATTAAATAGGAGTCATTCTTGTTTGTCAAGGATTTTAATTTTTTTAATTTGTTCCCCAGCCATCCGGACATGGCCGGATGGAAGCGGAAAAGCGTTTTATTGCATTTGAGCACCCTGCAAGAGAATAAATCCGAAAATAAAGGACACGGCGGCCAGAACAAAGATGATGCGGGCCCCGGTTCCCAGCTTTTCGGCGGTGCGGAGGATTTTCTTTTTCCGGCCTTTATTCTGCTGCATGGCGGCGCGGCGGTTAACGATACTCCCGGCAATCCAGACAACAATGCCGGCGGCAATCAATACCATTGACAGAATGACTGAATACATGCACGACCTCCCAAAATGAAATTTGGAATATCTCTATCTCAACCGGATTTCTTCCAGATATGCCTTGACGCTCCCGGTGGTGCTGATAAACAAACGCGAACCGGCCATAATGGTGAACACATCCTCTTTATTGCCGCAGGTCCGGGCAAATTCCGGGCCAACGACCACTGCGGGCTCTTTTGCTTCTGTTTTTTCGTTCATGGCCGTCACATAAGCGTTCAGGCGGTCTTTTAAAATTTGAAAATAATCAATATCCTGCCCGGTCATCAATCCGGTGGTCTGAGAAACGGTCTGCGAAAATTCCCGGATGGCGGCCCAGAAATGTTCGGAAAGCGCCATTTTATGGGGGCTGTGTTCCAGAAAATAGGCAAGACTCCAGCCCACGCTGATAATTTTCAGTATTACCAGCTCGTATTCAATGGTGTGACGCGGGGTCTGGGTATCGGGATGCAGGGACGCCATCACGGCTTTAATGTCCTCGCGGTCCACGGCAAAATCAAATAGATCCTGGGCGGCCAGTTCAACGGGTGATTTTTCGGCATGTTCGGTTTGCATGGGGGTGTCCGGTTTTTCATTGAAGATTAAAAATTATGATTAAATCCGTTCGCGTGAAGCTGGCATCTTATCAAAACCTCCCCCAAAGTCAAGGGCTAAAATTTTAAATATATTGATATTATTGATAAATTTTAAATTGAAACCGGGCGGCGAGGCCTGGGCTGCGTTGGGGGATTCGTTGTTGATAAAAGCTGGTTTCAAATATAGAATACAATAAACATTTTATCCGCACCGGCCCATACTATAAGGATTTTATATGACTGAAATTTCCCTTGACTGTCAATCCTCGCTGGATGGTTTGCGAAAAGGCATTGACGCCATTGACCAGGAGATTGTTGAGCTGCTGTCAAAACGCCAGAAACAGGTGGATCAGGTGGTGGCCCTGAAAAAGGCCAACAACCTTCCAGTATACCATCCGGCCCGGGAGGAGGATTTGATTTCCGCTCGCCGCCTTCAAGCCAGGGGGGCCGGGTTGTGTCCGGATTTTATCGAAGAATTGTACCGGATTATCATCCATCGCTCACGGGTGGTGCAGACCGGGCAGATGGCCCGGAAAGGGGTGCGGCCTGGGGCGACGGTGCTGATTGTGGGCGGGCGGGGCGAGATGGGCCGGTATTTTGCGGACTGGTTTCAGGGCGCGGGATATGGGGTCCGGGTCATGAGCAGCCGGGACTGGGGGGATATCGCCAATTTATGCGACGGCATTGACCTTGCGATGATTTCCGTGCCCATTGACAAAACCATTGAAATTATTAACCGTATCGCACCCTATCTGCCGCCGGATGCGGTGCTGGTTGACGTCACCAGCATTAAAAAAAGGCCCCTGGCCGCCATGCTGGAAGCCCATCCTGGGCCGGTGCTGGGGCTGCATCCGCTTTTCGGCCCCACCACGTCCACGCTGGATAAGCAGATTGTGGTGGCATGCGGGGGCCGGGACGCGGCGGCGTGTCAGTGGGTCATCGACCAGTTTTCCACCTGGGGTTCGATTATTGTGACCGCCACAGCCGAAGAACATGATCATGTTATGGAATTTGTTCAGGCATTGCGGCATTTCGCCACATTCTGCTTTGGCCAGTTCCTGGCTGCCAAAAAAGCGCCCCTGGCCCGGACCCTGGAGTTTTCAAGTCCCATTTACCGGCTGGAACTGGGCATGGTGGGCCGGTTGTTCGCCCAGGATCCGGGACTCTACGCGGAGATCATTTTCGCAACCCCGGAGCGCCGGGCTCTGCTCAAGGAATTTATAGAAAGTTTAAACAAAAATCTCCACATGCTGGAAACCGGGGATAAAATGGTGTTTGAAGCGGAATTTAAAAAAGTCGCTGCCTGGTTCGGGCCGTTTGGCGAACAGGCCATCCGGGAAAGTTCGTTTTTGATCGATAAATTGATTGAGCGGTTTTGATGACAAAGGAAACCCATGACCAAAAACCGCCCCGGATTGAGCTTCTGGCCCCGGCCGGAAACGCCGCCATCGGCATGGCCGCCATCAATTGCGGGGCCGATGCGGTCTATATCGGCGCAAACCGCTTCGGGGCAAGGGAAAAAGCCGGCAACAGCATTAAGGACATTGAAGCCTTATGCCAATATGCCCATCAATATTGGGCCAAAGTCTATGCCACGGTCAATACCATCTTTTATGACGCGGAACTGCCGGGAGCTGTCCGCCTGATCCATGATCTGGCAAGCGCGGGCATTGACGGCGTCATTATTCAGGATGCGGGGCTTCTGGAGATGGATTTACCGGATATCCCGCTTATCGCCTCCACCCAGATGCACAATCATACACCGGAGCGGGTGGCGTTTCTGGAAGCCGTTGGATTTTCCCGGGTGATTCTGGCAAGGGAGCTCTCCCTTGCCCAGATCACGGCCATAAGCCGGCAGACATCGGTGGAACTCGAATGCTTCGTACACGGGGCCTTGTGCGTGGGTTACAGCGGACAGTGCTATTTGAGCTATAATATCGGCGGCCGCAGCGCCAATCGGGGGGCCTGCGCCCAGCCCTGCCGCCGCCTCTATTCGCTGCGGGACGGAACCGGCAAAATGATATTCAAAAACCGGCATTTGCTCTCATTAAAAGACCTAAACCTGTCTGATTATCTGAATGCCTTGCTGGATGCCGGCGTCACTTCCTTTAAGATAGAAGGCCGGCTGAAAGACCAGGCCTATGTGACCAATACGGTGGGGGTTTACCGCAACCGGCTGGACGTAATATTGAACCATCGCGGAATGCGGCCCGTATCATCCGGAACCTGCCGCCTGGATTTTACGCCGGACCCGGAAAAAACATTCAACCGGGGATTCACCACGTTTTTTCTGAAAGGCCGAAACCGGGACATGGCGGCGTTAAACACCCCCAAATCCTTAGGCGCACGCATGGGAACTGTTTTGTCCGTGGCTAAGGATTTTTTTAATATTCATCCTGAAAACGAACCCTTTCATGCTGGAGACGGGATTTGTTTTTTTGATGCATCCGGCAGGCTCCGGGGAACCCCCGTGAACCAGGTGGACGGTGACCGGGTATATCCGGACAAACTGGACGGCATCCAGCCCGGCGTTGTGATTTACCGGAACCATGACCACGTTTTTGTCAAGCAACTGGCAAAGGCTGGCTCTGGTCGGAAAATTGGCGTGCGCCTCGCTTTGACGGAAACCCAGGCCGGGTTTTTACTCCGGATCGTTGATGAGGACGGCGTCCAGGCGTCGGCAACTTTGGATATAGAGAAAAATCCGGCTGAAAAGCCTGATATGGCAAGGTCTGCCATGGAAAAGCAGTTGCGGAAGCTTGGGGCAACGGATTTTACGTGTGTTGATGTTGATGTTCAGATGAATCGAATGTATTTTATTCCGGTACAGGCATTAAATGAATTGCGTCGGCGGGCGGCGCTGGCGTTGGTGGAAGCGAGGGAAACGGTTCGGCCCCGGCAAAGGGAAAGATTGGAAAAAAATAATGCCCCGTTTCCTGAAAAACAAATATCCTATCTGGGCAATGTGCTGAATCATGAGGCCGCCGAATTTTACCGCCGCCACGGGGTGACGGACATCGAACCCGCCCCTGAATCCGGCATGGCAATGAATGGGAAAACCGTTATGATTTCAAAATATTGTATGCTCTATCAGCTCGGGCGATGCCGCCGCGACCCGGCTGCGCCAAAAACCATTATGCCCCTGGTGCTGGTGGATGAAAAGGGGCTGGAATTTGAAATCCGGCCCCAATGTGATGAATGTGTAATGGAACTCATTAAAATGTAAGGAGACGAATATGAATCTGGCAGCGTATTTTGAAAATACAAAAGGCACCGGCGTTCTGGCGACGGCGGATAAAGACGGAAAAGTGAATGCCGCGATCTATTCCCGGCCCCATTTCCTGGAAGACGGCACCGTGGCCTTTATCATGCTGGACCGGCTGACCCGCAGCAACTTGCAGACCAATCCCCATGCGGCCTATCTGTTTATTGAAAAAGGCGCTGGCTATGCGGGCCGCCGGCTGCATTTGACCCGGATCCGTGAAGAAGAAAAAAGCGAGCTGCTGGTTAAATTAAAACGCCGGCAGGTGACTCCGGAAGAGGCCGCTGAAAAAGGCCCCATGTTTCTGGCGGTTTTTCAGATTGATGCGGAACTGCCCCTCATCGGGCCGGTGGATGCGGCATAACAGTTTGATTTTTTTGGACAAGGCGGAAAATAAATGAAATTCCAGAAATTACTTTATTTTCTTCAAAATGTCGGGCGGGATCCCTCGTCATTGATGCAGGAAGATTATTTGACCGGGCTTAAAAACCGCCGGTTTTTGCTGCATTATCTCAAATATGCCGTGAACTGGGACAGTATTGCCCATCGCCCGGTTTCCCTTCTGGTAGTGGATATCGATTATTTTAAGCGGATTAATGAGCAATACGGAAGCTCCGTCGGCGACCAGGCCCTGGTGCATGTGGCCGATATTTTAAAACAGTCTTCCGGCAAAAACGCCATCCCGGTTCTGAGCGCCGGGGATGAATTTATGATTCTCATGCCGGGTGCCAACAAACCGAGCGCCCTGATTCTGGCATCCGAACTGGTCACCCAGGCCCAGGAAAATCTGTTTTTTTCATCCGACGCCGGCACCCAGATCCCGATTACTTTGAGCATTGGCGCCGCTACCGTACCGGATGACGCAGCCACTGCAAACGGCCTGATCGTGCAGGCGAAAAACGCCCTGCGTCATGCGAAATCCGCCGGGCGAAATCAGTATATGGATGCGGGGGTAGTTACCCGGCAGGCGGTGCAGTATCTGGAAAGAGAGAGTATTGTGGGCCGGAAAGCCCAGTTTGAAGAAGTGGCGCATGCCTTAAAAAGCGTTGAGAACGGCATCAGCCGCTTTATGATTGTGGATGGGGCCGCCGGTTTCGGTAAAACCAGTTTTCTGGATGTGGTCCAGCGGAATCTGAACAAATCGGGGTTCCATACGGTGCGCGTGTCCGGCGTGATCCAGGAATCGTTTCGCCCCTATTATCTCATGTCTTATATTGCGATGGCGCTGATGAACCAGCGTGAGGATAAGGGAATTGAAATATTAAATAAAATGGATGAAACCGATCTGACGCAACTGGCCTGCATCCTGCCTCAGATCGGTGAGGCGGATACCAAGACCACTGAAATTGATGAGCAGCGGCGGGAAGCCATTTTCCGGTCCTTTATCCGGTTTTTTATCGCGCTTGCAGACGACGGCCGCCTGGCTCTGCTCATTGACGATCTGGATTACAGTGATCCGGCCTCCCTGCATCTGCTTCGGATTATGATGATGGAAAAATCCGTGGTGATGTTTGTCTGCGCCACCGCCACCGAGGAGGTAAAGACAAAACCCAAATCCATTCCCCTGGAATTGTTCCGGTCAGCTTACAACGAAACTTTAAATATTCAAAGCGTCCGCCTGACGCCGCTCTCCGCCGATGAAATTGAAAAACATATCCATATTATTTTTCCCGGAATTGAGATGCCCGCCTTTTTGTCGCGGGAACTGGCCGGTATTTCTCAAGGAAATCCGCTGTTTATTGAAGAACTCCTGCGGAAAATGATTACGGACCAGAAAATTGTTCAGTCCGGACAGCACTGGAAAGTAACAAAAGTGGAAAAAGGATATTTCCCCAAATCCCTTGAAGATATCATTCGCAACAAACTGCTGGCTTTAGACATTGGCAGCCAGCGGTTTCTGGATTGCGCGGCGGCTTTTGGCGAATCCATTTCCCTGAGCATGCTGACATCTGTTTCCGATGAGAAATCCGCGCTGGTGCATGATTTTTTAAACCGGGCCGTGGACCAGGGCATCGTGCGGGCGGATTTTAATGAAAATGACGAAACAGTCCGGTTTTTAAGCAAACGCATCCAGAACGCGATTTATGACCGGATACATCCGGATCAGAAGAAAAACCTTCATGAACAGATCGGCAGCTATCAGGAAAAGCTTTATCAGCACAACCTGCTGCCGTCCGCCGCATTTCTGGCTCATCATTATAAACGGTCTGAAAACCAGGCAAAGGCCGAACATTATGAACATTTTCAGGCGGATTTGAATCATCAGCTTTTTAATGATCGGGAGGTGGCCCGCTACCGGGTGAATAATGCGGATGAAGAGGGGTTGGGAGAAGCGGTTTTAGGAGACGTGCCGCTTTCCGCAACGAGCAGGGCATTTGTTCCCAAGCTATTGCAATCGCTTCTCATCGCCATCCGTAATTCCCGGCTCTACCCGCCGGAAAGCAAATCCGTGAGCAGTTCCATTGATATGCTCAAACAACTGGTGGAAAAGGTTCTGGAAGACACCGGCCGCTTCAGTATCATTACGGAGAAAAAATCCCTGATGATGAATGGACAGGTACTGGAAGTCGGGAATTTTCAATCCATCGCCCAGACCATTATTGATTTCTGGGACCGCTTGCAGCTCAGCAGTCTGACCTTTGTCAAGGGACTGACGGAGACGGAACTGAAAATAATCGTGGAAAAAATCTGCCGCATTGAACCCAAGGAAATCACCCCGCGCTTCTGGCAGACCTTCGCTGAAAAAAATCAGCTTCAATATGTCGTCCCCCGGCAGGTGCTGTATAAAAAAATCGAGACCCCCGCTGATGAAGCAATCCCAGGCATAACTGGAGCGGTTGATGAAAAGATAACGGCGGAAATTTCCCTCAATGGTGATTCCGGCGATCAGGGCTTTGACGAACAGGATGCGGCTGTGATTCAGCGGATCATCACGACCTTGCTGGGGGCGGTAAGCAAGCTGAAACTCTATCCCGCCCAAGGTCCGGTGGCCGGGCAGGCCATTTTGCAGTTGATGGAGGCAGTTACCCTGTTTTTTGAAACCCGGCCGAATATTACCTTCACCCGGATCGACGCAAGCCTTCTGGTCAACGGCCTCCGCATCGGCATCTCGGGGTTTGAACCCATGGCCGGGGGAATGGTCCGGTTTTTGGCGGATGCGGGATTAAGCAGCATTACGTTTTTAAATTCATTAACCGAAGCCGATTTGAAGGCGTTTGTGGCGGCTGCCTGCGAGCCGTTGGAAAGCGAGGAAGGCGGCGGCGATTTCTGGAAAAAATTCGGAATTGAAAAACAAATCACCGGCATTTTGTTTGACCAGCGGGTTTACGGCATCCAATTATTCGCGCCGGGATCCGGATCGGAAGCCGCGGGAAATTCTTCTGATGCGGAACAAGCGGCTCATGAGCCCCTGCCGGAGCCCGTGGAAGACAATATTCCGGAATCGTTGGATTTAAACGATATCCCGAATCAATTAAAAAAACGATTTCTGGCAGGTGACCAGAAAAAAGCTGAAGGCCTTCTGAAGCAGGTGTGCGACCGCTACAAGGCCTCGGACCCATCCGGAAAAAAGGACTTGCTGGATGTTTTTGATGCCATATTGCAGCCGGCGGACTGGCGTCCTGGCGCTTCGTACCTGAATTTTATACTGTCCCATGCCATGCCGCTTTTTGAGGGGGAAGCGCATCCAGGAAGCCGTCAAAGGGTGTCCGGTTTGCTGTATCATTGCGCGGAAGACCTGATTTTGCTGGGTGAATATATTCCTGCCGCATGGGTCTTTGATCAGGTCCGGTCGATGGCAAATGCCGCAGAGGGAGGGTTGGGCCGAGCTGATTTTTATATGGACAAACCCCTGGACGCCAGACTTATCGAGGTCATTATTGAAGATATCAAATCAGAAGACCGGCAGCGCCGCCAGGACTCATTTCAGCTTTTAAGCACCCTGGGGAGCGGGATTGTTCCCTCGCTCATTGAGACCATGAAGCGGGAAAGCAGTTTGCGGATCCGGCAAATGGGAGCGGAACTCATCAAAAATCAGGGGGAAGCGGCGGTGGACGTTCTCAAGAGATCGCTGATGGGCGAAAACCGGCCTGAATATCGCGCCCGGCTGGTGGACATAATCGACATGGTGACGCCGGATATAATGGTGGAATTGACGGATACCCTTTCGGATGCTTCCGATGTGGTCCGCCGCTCCGCATTCCGGCTGGCGGAGCGTTTAAACACGGCCCCCGTGATCGACCTCATGATCGAACTGGCTGGGTCGGATGACCCGGATCTGGCTGTTTCCGCTATTGGTTCTCTGGGAAACCTCAAGGTGCGCCGGGCGGCGGATACCCTGATTCGGGTGGTTGAACAAAGCGATGCCAAAGAAACGCTGGCGGCTGCCTGCCGGGCCATGGGGCAAATTGCGGATCACGGGTTTGTAACAACCCTTGAAAATATTCTTCTGCCCCGGCGGCGGCTGTTTTTCCAGAAAAAAACCGATTCATCGGTCCGGGTCGCGGCCTTATATGCCGCAGCGCAAATTCAGGATCCTCGCGTCAGACCGCTTTTGATGGCGCTTGCCGAAGATCCGGATACCCGCATCCGGGAATTGGTGAGGAATTTGAAAATAATCTGATTTTGATAATACGCTTTTGATATTGGGAAAATAAGAAAAAAGGACTTATACCGGAGACGGTATAAGTCCTTTTTTTATTTGTGGCGGGAGCGACGGGGCTCGAACCCGCGACCTCCGGCGTGACAGGCCGGCGCTCTAACCAAACTGAGCTACACCCCCACAAAGCGTATTTTTTACTGGTAGGCGGAACAGGGCTTGAACCTGTGACCCTCGGCTTGTAAGGCCGATGCTCTCCCAACTGAGCTACCCGCCCTCAAGTTTGCATCAATAATAGAAGTCGTTAACTAACAATTAAAAATTTTCGTGTCAAGGGAAAATTGCTAACAGGGAAAATTGTTAAATATTGGCCGCCACGATGTCGGAATCATCGAGTTGATCGGTCTCAAATTGATGGTTGCCGCTGAAAATGAATTTGCCGTCCAGTTCGATAATGGCGTGTTTCACTACCTCGTCCATGTGCTCCACCGGTATAATGGTGATTTGCTTGGCGATGCTGGCGGGAATATCGCTGATATCCTGCACATTTCCCTTGGGGATCAATACCTTTTTAATCCCTCCCCGATGGGCGGCCAGCATTTTTTCCTTTAGCCCGCCTATGGGCAGCACCCGGCCCCGGAGGGTGATTTCGCCCGTCATGGCCACGGTCCGGTCCACCGGAAGCTTTGTTAAGGCGGAGATAATGGCCGTGCACATGGCGATGCCTGCGGAAGGCCCGTCTTTGGGGGTTGCACCTTCCGGAACATGAATATGGATGTCCAGCTTTTCGTAAAAATGCTGGTCAATATTAAACTGCACGGCCCTGGACCGGACATAGCTGATGGCCGCGCTGGCGGATTCTTTCATCACATCCCCCAGTTTTCCCGACACCGTGAAATTACCCTTGCCGGGCATGGTCACGATTTCGATGCTGAGCAGTTCCCCGCCAAACTGGGTCCACGCAAGGCCTGTGACAATGCCGATCTGGTCTTTTTTTTCAACCAGATCGGTGCGGATTTTCCCCGGCCCCAGATATTTTTGGACCGAGGTGGCGGTGACGTTGACCGGGATATTTTTGACGTCCTTTTTGTGTTTAAGCAGCTCTTTGGCGATTTTGCGGCAGATGGACGCGATTTTCCGTTCCAGACCTCGAACTCCGGCCTCTCGGGTATAGTCCCGGATAATGGTGTAAATGGCGTTTTTGGAAAATATAATTTTATCTGTTTTCAGGCCGTTTTGTTTGATTTGCTTCGGCACCAGAAAGTCATTGGCAATATGGTATTTTTCCACTTCCGTATAGCCGGGCAGGCGGATGATTTCCATCCGGTCCTGAAGGGGCAGCGGGATGTCCGGCAGGGTGTTGGCTGTGGTGATGAACATGATATCCGACAGGTCGTATTCCACATCCAGGTAGTGGTCGCTGAAGGTATTATTCTGCTCCGGATCCAGAACTTCTAAGAGCGCGGCGGACGGGTCTCCTCGAAAGTCCATGCTCATTTTATCCACTTCATCCAGGCAGAAAACCGGGTTGTTGACGCTGATTTTTCGCAAAGATTGAATGATTTTGCCGGGCATGGCGCCGATATAGGTGCGGCGATGGCCGCGGATTTCAGCTTCATCCCGGACGCCTCCCAGAGACAGGCGGACGAACTTCCTGCCGGTGGCCCTGGCTACGGATTTGACCAGGGATGTTTTGCCGACGCCAGGAGGGCCAACCAGACAAAGGATGGGGCCCCGAAGTTTTTTTACCAGGCTTTGAACGGCTAGGTATTCCAGGATGCGTTCCTTGGGTTTTTCGAGCCCGTAATGGTCTTCGTCTAAGAATTTTTGTGCTTTTTCGATATCTTTGCCCACCTTGCTCTTTTTGCTCCAGGGCAGGTTGATGAGCCAGTCGATATAGTTTCTGACAACGGTTGCCTCAGCCGACATGGGCGTCATCATTTTCAGCTTTTTGAGTTCCTGCCGGGCTTTTCCGTCCGCTTCAACGGACATTTTTTTCTGCGCAATGCGGTTTTCAAGGTCTTTTATTTCGTCGGCTTCCGTTTCATCAGACCCCATTTCTTTTTTAATGGCCCGGATCTGCTCGTTGAGATAGTAATTTTTCTGGTTTTTCTCCATTTGTTCTTTGATGCGATCTTTAATGACCTTGTCGGTCTGGAGAATGATGATTTCCTGTTTGATAAGCTCTACCAGGTGAGTGAGCCGTTCCTGAATGGACATAGCTTCCAGCAGTCGCTGGTTATCAGGGGTTTTAAAGGAAAAATGGCCGGCGACGGTATACAGCATGGTCACCGGATCTGAAATTAGGCCGATATTTTTGATGGTATCCTGAGAGAAATTTTTGTTAATATGGGCGTATTCATTCAACAATGCGCTGATATTTCTAAAAAACGCCTCTTTTTCGCTGTCGTTCATGACCGGCTCGTTGATAATCTCCACCGAGACTTCAAAAAAACTCTCGTTGGGCTTGAATGCCAGGATGCGTGCCCGGAATTGACCTTCCACCACGGTCTTTACGGTGCCGTCAGGAAGCCGGAGAACCTGGCCGACTTTTGCAACCGTGCCGATGCCGTTGATTTCATTTTCTTTTGGGGCCTCTTTGCCGGGGTCTGACTGGGTGGAGAGCAGAATATATTTTTCCGGAGAGTGGATGGCCTGTGAGATGGCGTTAATCGATTTTGCCCGGCCCACAAACAGCGGGGATGTCACATACGGAAACACAACGATATCCCTTAAGGGCAGCAGGGGGATGGTTCTTAATGGCGATGTCTCGCCGGTGGTCGCGTCGTCTGGCTTAAAAATTTTAGGTATATGCATCATAGGACAAAGTATCCTTTTTCCGGAATGGTTTTTTTATTGATGATATTGTTGCCATGTTTGCTGGATGGCGAATATTTGAGATTTATATTAAGCATGAAACAGAAGGCACGCAAGGGCATTATAAAAAAAGGGCTGAATCAGGGGCGCATCCGGGAGAATTTGGGAGTGATGCGGTAATGCGAAAACGGCCTGGGCTCAAAATGAAATGACATTTTGGCAGCCGGCGAATACAGGCTGCCAAAATGTCAAATTCGATTTAAATTTAAATTCTTACGCTTTTTTTTTGGAATTTTCGTATAATAAGATTGGGCCTTCCTTGTTGATAATCACCTCTTCACCCACCACGCATTCTTTAACGCCGCCGATGGAAGGCAGGTCATACATGATGTCGAGCATGGCGGACTCCAGAATGGCCCGAAGCCCACGGGCCCCGGCTTTTCTTTTCAAGCTCCCGGCTGCAATGGCCGCCAGGGCGCTGTCCGTGAACCGAAGGTTGACCCCTTCAATTTCAAACAGTTTCTGGAATTGCTTAATAATAGCGTTTCTAGGCTGGGTCAGAATCTTTATCAGCGCGGGTTCATCCAGTTCCTGAAGGGACGCTACCACCGGCAGCCGGCCCACAAATTCCGGGATCAAGCCGAATTTAATCAGATCTTCGGTTTCGACCATCTTCAAGAGATCGCTGGGAGTGGATTCTGTCTGACTCACCACTTTTGCGCCAAATCCCATGAGCTTGGATCCCATCCGGCGGCGGATAATTTTATCCAGCCCGGTAAAGGTGCCGCCGCATATAAACAGGATATTGGAGGTGTCAACTTTTACAAAATCCTGCTGGGGATGTTTGCGTCCGCCCTTGGGCGGAACACTGGCGGTGGTGCCTTCAATAATTTTCAGCAGAGCCTGCTGCACGCCTTCCCCGGACACGTCCCGGGTGATGGACGGATTGTCCGACATCTGGGCGATTTTGTCGATTTCATCAATATAGACAATGCCCCGCTGGGCCTTTTCCACGTCATAATCGGCGTTCTGGAGCAGAGCGAGAACAATATTTTCAACATCTTCGCCCACATACCCGGCTTCCGTCAGGCTTGTGGCGTCCGCGATGGTGAAAGGCACGTTCAAAAATTTAGCCAGGGTCTGGGCCAGAAGGGTTTTTCCGCATCCCGTGGGGCCGATGAGCAGAATATTGCTTTTCTGGATTTCGACATCATCGGTGTTCACATTGGTTTCAAGCCGTTTATAATGGTTATGAACCGCGACGGAAAGGACTTTTTTGGCGTAATCCTGCTGAATGACGTATTCATCCAGCTTTTCCTTGATTTCCGCCGGGGTAATGATCCGTCCGCTGAGGTCCGCTTCCTTGACGACTTCCTCCTCGATGATTTCACTGCAAAGCTGGATACACTCATCGCAAATATACACCGCAGGCCCGGCGATCAGTTTTTTGACTTCCTGCTGATTTTTACCGCAAAATGAGCAGAACAGATTATCCGTCCCGCTGTCGCTTTTTGCTGTCATATCAGGCCTCCGTTTTTATAATTTTATCAAGATCATTCCGGTTGTTGATCACATAATCGATGAGCCCGTATTTTTGTGCTTCCACGCCTGACATGAAAAAGTCCCGGTCTGTATCAATCTCTATTTTTTTAATGTCCTGTTTTGTGTGAAACGCCAGGATATCATTCAATTTTCCGCGCAGCCGGAGAATCTCTTCCGCCTGAATTTTAATGTCTGATGCCTGGCCCTGGGCCCCGCCCATGGGCTGGTGGATCATAATCCGGGAATTGGGCAGGGAATAGCGTTTTCCGCTGGTGCCTGCCGCAAGAAGTAACGCCCCCATGCTGGCCGCCTGGCCGATGCACACGGTGGCGATGTCCGGCTTGATATATTGCATGGTGTCATAGATCGCCATGCCGGCGGTTACGGAGCCGCCCGGCGAATTGAGATACACGTTGATGTCCTTGTCCGGATCTTCCGATTCGAGAAAAAGCATTTGCGCAATCATGAGGTTCGCCACGTCATCATTGATGGCGGTGCCAAGAAAGATAATACGGTCTTTTAGCAGACGGGAGTAAATATCATAAGCCCGCTCCCCTTTGCTGGTTTGTTCGATGACCATTGGAATTAATGGCAAAATACGCCTCCTTGTATTTAAAACATCTGGTATGGTTTTGCAATTAAAGCAAACCCCCGAACCAGTAAACCACGCACGATTAACGGGTTAAGGCTGAACGGCTTCTGGTTCCACTTCTTCAATCGCTGCTTTTTCCATAATAAGATCAAACACCTTTTTTTCAAGTAGGGCGTGTTTGAATCCATCCAGTTTATCGGGATTATTTTTATAGTAGGTTTTAATAAAGTCAATCGATTGTCCGACAGCCTGGGCAAAGGACGCGTATTCTTCATTCAATTGATCTTCGGTCAATTCCATGTTTTCCTGCTCAATGATTTTGCTTAAGAAAAGGTGGCGGCGGACCTGTTTCTCCGCAATATCCCGATATTCTTCTTCAAGTTTTTCACGGGAAAGCCCGAGCTGATCCAGGGTCATGTTGGATTGGGAAAATCGCATTTCCGTGTCTTCGACAATGCCGTCCAGCTCAAATTTCACAAGGGTTTCCGGAAGTTCAAAGTCTTCGGTAAGGAGCTTTTCAAATATCTGTTCCTGGATTTCCTGCTGGGAGCGCTTGTCGTACCCTTCCTGGAGGTTTTTGCGAATGGCGTTTTTGAGGTCTTCAAGGGTTTCAAAAGGCCCCATTTTTTTGGCAAAGCCGTTGTCGGCGTCCGGAATCACTTCCTTGCGGATTTCTTTAAGCATCACCGTAAAAGAAACGGCAATCCCCGCCAAATCCTTGTTGTGATAGTCTTCGGGAAAGGTGACGGGAAAGGTTTTCTGTTCTCCGGGCATCATGCCGGTCACCTCACGGTCAAAATCCTCGGTGATCATTTTCCGGCCGATTTTAAGGGTGTAATTTTCCGTCTTCTGGGTCTGGGCAAAGGGAAGGCCATCTTTAAACCCTTCATAATCAATCACTGCGTAATCGCCATCCGCGGCCGCCCGGACTTCTTCAATGGGTTGAAATTCAGCCAGTTGTTTTTGCAACAGCTCAACCTGCTTGTCGACCTCGGCTTCCGAAAGTTTATACAGGGTCTTTTTTAACGGTACGCCGTTAAAATCAATGGGGGCCAGTTCCGGTTTCACTTCCAGGGTGACATCATATATATAAGGCGCGGCAGGATCCAGCGCCGGCGGATCAATGTCCGGCATTCCGATAAAAGCAAGGCTGTGCTGCTTGACGGCTTCCAGAAATGAGTTCTGAATCAGGGTATTGGCCACATCCGCCTGTACGTCTTTATTAAACATCCGCTCCAGAACGGCCCGGGGGGTTTTGCCCGACCGGAAACCTTTCACCTTTGCATTTTTTTTGAGATCAAGATAAGCGGCATCCACGGCTTTGGCCACATCCGCCTGGGGGATTTCTATCTGTATTTTCTTTTTAACCGAATTAATGTCTGTTATTGTTGCTTCCATAAATATACTTCCTCTCTATTTTCAGGATGTCTGTTATGCCGGAATGTTATGTACTGGTGCGAGAGGGGAGACTCGAACTCCCATTCCTTGCGGAACTGGATCCTAAGTCCAGCGCGTCTGCCAGTTTCGCCACTCTCGCAGGTATTTTTCTTTTTTCTTCTTTTGGTTTTTTTGCGTAAAAATAATATTGATGCGGGATGTACGGGGCTTTTTAGAGTGTCAGCAACCTATTGAGATTATAAATAAAAATTATATTCCCGCCTCAATTTTGGTTAAAATAGTATCTATTGATAGGGGTGTCAAGGAAAATCGATGCAGGGGGCAGGCATGATGAGACTTGGCAAAATGCCCATATTTTTTCAAAAAAAATGACGGTTCTCCTTGAATGTTTAAAAAAAGGATGGTAAAAACTCCCCCATCAACATATCGGGGCGTGGCGCAGTCTGGCAGCGCGCCTGCTTTGGGAGCAGGAAGCCGCAGGTTCAAATCCTGCCGCCCCGACCATTGTTATTTCATGTTTTCAGGTTATTCCTTTTTTGAGACCACCGTTTTGCATCTTCCTTGCCCAATTACTTCTGACCGGCATCTGGTTGGCGACATGATTGCAATCTAAACCGCCTGGGTTCCTGAATCTTCATAAACCGGCAGCCTGTCTTCAGAAATATCTTCGAGCTTTTTGTTTTCCTGATCTTTTTGGGATAAAATCGGAATATCCACCGGCCAGTCGATGCCGATGGCCGGGTCTGACCACAAAACCCCGTATTCATCCCCCGGCGTGTAAACATCCGTGCATTTGTAGATCACGTCCGCCTGGTCGCTCAGCACCACAAATCCGTGGGCGAAGCCTTGGGGCACATAAATCTGCTTGTGGTTTTGCGCGGACAGGATTGCGCCGGTCCAGTGCCCGAAAGTGGGCGAGCCGTGCCTTATATCCACCGCCACATCAAAGATTTCTCCAGACACGGCATAGACCAGCTTGCCCTGGGGGTGGGTGAGCTGGTAGTGAAGCCCGCGCAGCACATACTGGACCGAATGGGAATGGTTGTCCTGAACAAACGGAGCGTCAAGCCCCGCCTGACGGTATTTTTCAAGGTGATGGGTTTCCATGAAAAATCCGCGGTGGTCTTTAAAACACGGCGGTTCCACAAGAAGCACGCCGGGTATGGACAATCCATGGATTTTTAGAGCCATTTTGCTATCTCCGCAGGGGTGGCGCAGGAAACTTCGTGAAGATAATTGCCGTAATCGTTTTTGCCCATCTCGAATGCGATCTTTTTTAACTGATCGCTGTCAATATAACCCAGGCGGTACGCGATTTCCTCCACGCACGCGATTTTAAACCCCTGCCGGTTCTGCACGGCCCGCACATAGCTCGCCGCTTGCTGCATGGATTCATGGGTGCCCATGTCCATCCACGCAAACCCCCGGCCCAGAATTTCCACCTTCAGCTCTCCCCGGCTGAGATATTCCCGGTTGACATCGGTGATTTCCAGTTCTCCTCGTGGCGAGGGCTTGAGGTTTTCGGCGATTCCCACCACATCATTATTATATACATAGAGACCGGAGACCGCGTATTTGGATTTGGGGTGCACGGGTTTTTCCTCAATGCCGATGACTTTGCCGGATTCATCAAACGCAACCACCCCGTAACGCTCCGGATCATTGACCCGATATCCGAATACCACCCCGCCATGGTTGGTTTTCAGAGCGTTTTTGACAATGTCGGGAAGGTTGTGGCCGTGAAATAAATTGTCTCCCAGGATCAGGCACACCGGGTCATCGCCAATAAATTCTTTTCCGATGATAAAGGCCTGGGCCAGACCTTCGGGCCGGGGCTGTTCCTTATACTGGATGGAAAGGCCCAGCCATGAGCCGTCCCCGAACAGGGCCTTGAAATTGGGCAGGTCGTGGGGGGTGGAGATGATGAGAATGTCCCGGATGCCGCCCAGCATAAGCACGGACAGAGGATAATAAATCATGGGCTTGTCATAAATCGGCAGCAGTTGCTTGCTGGTGATGCGGGTGAGGGGGAAGAGCCTTGTGCCGGAACCGCCGGCAAGAATGATTCCTTTCATCGAATGTCACCTTATCCTTATGAATAATATCTTATTGATATTGTTGCTGTATCCACGACCGGTAAGCCCCGCTTTTCACCCGCTCCACCCACTCGGCATTGTTTAGATACCAGTTGATGGTGGCATGGATTCCGGTTTCAATGGATGTTTGGGGGGCCCAGCCCAGTTCTCGTTTAAGCTTCGTGGCGTCGATGGCGTATCGCCGGTCATGGCCGGGCCGGTCCTTGACAAAGGTGATGAGGGATTTCCGGGGGTTATGGTCCTTTAACGGCCCGGCGATCTCATCTAAAGCATCGCAGACGGTTTCCACCAGCCGGATATTTTCCATCTCGCAATTTCCGCCGATATTATAGGTTTCGCCGTTTCTGCCGTTTTTGATGATTTCCCACACCGCCCGGCAGTGATCCGTCACGAACAGCCAGTCCCGCACATTTTTGCCGTCGCCGTAGACCGGCAGGGGTTTGCCTTCAAGGGCGTTGCATATCATGAGGGGAATCAGCTTTTCCGGAAAATGAAACGGTCCGTAATTATTGGAACAATTGGAAATGGTGGCGGGCAGGCCATAGGTGGTGTGGTAGGCCCGCACCAGATGATCGGAGGCGGCTTTGGAAGCGGAATAAGGGCTGCTGGGCTGGTACGGGGTATCTTCGCGAAAATATCCGTCGGGGCCCAGGCTTCCGTAAACTTCGTCCGTGCTGATATGATGGAACCGCCGTAATTTTTCGCCCATGCCCCTGCATATTTCCAAGAGGGTGAAGGTGCCGTTGATATTGGTCTGGATAAACGCATCCGGGGCGGCAATGGACCGGTCCACATGGGATTCGGCGGCAAAATGGCAGACCGTGTCAATGGCGTGATGGTCAAAAATCCGGGCCATTTTTTCCCGGTCGCAGATATTGGCATTTTCAAATAGGTATCGGCCCCCGGCGGTTTTTTCGATGTCCGCAAGATTTTCCGGATTTCCCGCATAGGTCAGGCAGTCCGCATTGACGATGCGTCCGGTAAAATCCGGCTGGTCCAGCAGAAACCGGATAAAATTGGCGCCGATAAAACCGCAGCCTCCGGTGACAAGCAGATTCATAAAGCATTTCCTGTTGTTTTAATAAGTTAAGATTGAAAATCTATTTCCCGCATTCCGCCATCAATTGCGGCCCGAATTGTTCGACAAAAAGGTCGATATCTTCCTGCCAGGGTTTCATGATATTTAAATGAATTTCAGAAAGCCGCCGGTTTTCCAGAATGGCGCAAGCAGGCCGGGGCGCGGGCAGGGGATAATCCGCTGTGGTGCACGGCGCGATAGTTGCGGGAATGTTCAGTTTTCCAAGAAAATAGCGGGTCAGGCCATACCAGGTGCAATATCCTTCGCCCGTGGCGTGGAAAATGCCCTTTGCGCCATGTCCCAGAAGATGCTGGATTTGCAGTGCCAGGCGATAGGACCAGGTGGGCGACCCATATTGGTCATCCACAATGGTGAGACGTTTTTCCGGCTCAGTGACGGCTTTTTTGAGAATGGTTTTTAAAAAATTTTTGCCGTTGATGCCATACAGCCAAGCTGTGCGCAGAATCACGAAATCGTCCGTGGCCGCCGCAACCGCCTGTTCACCGGCCAGTTTGGTTCTTCCATAACCCGAAAGCGGGGCTGTCTGGTCGGTTTCCAAATATGTCTCCGGCGGGGTTTTTTTCCCGTCAAACACGTAATCCGTGGAAATATGCACCAGGCGAGCGCCATTTGCCGAAGCCCACCGGGCCAGATTTTCCGGGCCGGTCACATTCACGCGCCAGGCGGTCTCCGTTTGGGTCTCGCAGGCATCCACCTGGGTAAATGCCGCGCAATTGATGATGACCTCGGGCCGGGTGCCGTCCGCCACTTGATTCACGGATGCGCTGTCCGCGATATCCAGCTCGTCAATGTCAATGCGGGTCACCGCATGGCTGCCGCTCAACACCTGGGCGCAGTCGTGTCCGAGCTGACCCTTGCCGCCGGTAATTAAAATATTCATTTGCGTTTTCCGACTGGTGGTTGGATGGTGCGATTAAATTTTATGTGACGGGAACGTATCTTAAAAACAGAATTTTTACAAACAGAAACGATAGCCTTGTTTAAAGAAACAATACCGGCCCTGAAAACCTGGAAACACTGTTGACATCATCCTTGTACGTGTTAATTTAGGCCTCACATTTGGCATTTGCTATCAATTTAAACAGGTTGTTATCGTAAACACAGATTCGGCATGTCCGATTTTTTCATACCAGGAATTAAGAACAAAAAAACACAATGAAGATGCTCTCTTTCGGCCTGGGCCGTGGAAAAATATTTTTATCGGTTTTAAGCGGGATACTGCTCACCATTGGATTTCCGCTGGCCGGGGTTTCAGCGTGTGCATGGTTCGCGCTTTCCTTTCTGCTCGTTGCCCTTCGGGATGCGACCCCTCGCCAGGGATTGATCCTGGGTCTTGCGGCAGGTTTTGTGCATTATATCACCCTGCTTTATTGGCTGGTGTATACCATGCATATCTATGGCTACCTGCCCTTATGGCTGAGCGTGATTATTTTTATCCCCCTGGTCTTTTATCTGGCGTCCTATATCGGGATTTTCGCATGGGGGGTCGTTGTTTTGGGCGGAGCGCCATGGGCGGCCCTGGTGGTTATGACCTGCGGTTGGGTGGCGCTAGAATATTTCCGGGGATTTATGTTTACTGGATTTCCTTGGGGGCTTCTCGGTTATACCCAGGCCCGCAACCTGTTTGTGGTGCAGGCGGCCGATATGTTCGGCGTTTACGGGGTGTCCTTTGTTCTGGCATTTGCAAGCGGCGTCATCGCTTTTGCCTGGATGCATGTCAGTGGCCTGAAATGGCGGGGCCGAACCCTTGGCCGTCAAGCGGCCCTCGTGCCAGTTTTTCTGCTGGTTCTTGTCCTTTGTCTGGTTTTTGCTTATGGGAAGATGCGGATTGACGAAACGGACAAGATGACCGCGAATGCTGAAACGATCAACGCCGCCGTGATTCAGGGCAATATCGATCAGGCGGAAAAATGGGACATGGTGTTTCGGGAAAGCATTATTTTCACCTATCTCCGCCTGTCCGGGCAGGCCGCCGGGTCAATGCCCCTGGATCTCGTTGTCTGGCCGGAAACCTCGGCTCCGTTTTATTTTAATTATGACGAGGATCTGACCGGAATGGTGATGTCGGGTATTCGAAATATGGGGCCATATTTTATCATCGGCAGCCCCACCGTTGAATTTTTAGGCCAGGATGATTTTTATTACAACAGCGCGTATTTGATTTCCCCAGACGGCGAGGCATCAGGCCGCGTCGACAAAGTGCATCTGGTGCCATTTGGCGAATATGTGCCGTTTCGGAAATGGCTGCCCTTTATCAATCCGCTTGTGGAGCAGGTGGGGGAGTTTAAAACCGGGAACATGGGCGACACCCTGGCGTGGTCGCCCGCTGATATCGGGGTGCTGATTTGTTATGAGGTCATTTTTCCCGAACTGGCGGCAAGCATGGTGAAAAACCAGGCGGGGCTGCTGGTGAACATCACCAATGACGCATGGTTCGGCAATACCGGCGCGCCCTGGCAGCATTTTGACATGGCTGTGTTCCGGGCCGTGGAAAATCGAAGGGCTTTGCTCCGGTCCGCCAATACCGGCGTCAGCGGATGGATTGATCCTGCCGGAAGGATACGGGCGGCATCCGGGCTTTTTGTGGAAACGGCACTGACCGCTTCCGTGCCGGTGGTCCAGGATTATCAAACATTTTATACCCGGCACGGAGATATTTTCGTCCTGTGTTGTTTTATTGCCATGGCGGGCGTCGCCATGGTATCCTTATTTAAGTTTAAATTAAAAAAGCGGACGGATGGATAAACATATCCTTGAAGTCCCGCTAACTTTATATCGCAGGAGGCGGTTATGTCATTTGAAATAAAGCAATCCATTAAATCATTCTATGAAAAGCTCGGGCAATTGAAGGAGTATCTTTGACCTCCCCGGAAAACAGGAACGTCTGGATGAAATTGAACATGACATGGCCGGGGAAAAATTCTGGAATGATCCCGAAGAGACCAAAGGCATTTTAAAGGAGCGGACCTTGCTCGCCAACGCCATTTCCCGGTGGAATGCCATCTACAAAGATTTGGAGGAATGTGAGATTCTGCTCGATCTGGCCCTTGAGGCGGATGATGAAAAATCCGCGGAGGACGCCCGGAAGCTCTCGGAAATCCTTGAAGGGAAATTAAAAAAATTCACCATTGAAGTCATGCTGGACGGGGATGACGACACCCGCAACGCCATTGTTTCCGTCAACGCGGGGGCCGGCGGCACGGAAGCCCAGGACTGGGCGGAAATGCTGTTCCGGATGTATGCCCGGTGGATTGAAAGCAAGGGGTTTAAACTGAATATGATCGATTATCAGGCCGGGGACGAAGCCGGGATCAAGGGCGTGACGTTTTCCGTATCCGGCGATTATGCGTTCGGGTATTTGAAAACCGAAAGCGGGGTGCACCGCCTGGTCCGGATTTCGCCGTTCAACGCCAACGGCAAGCGGCATACTTCCTTTGCCTCCGTGTTTGTGTACCCGGAACTGGATGACACCATTCATGTGGATATTGATGAAAACGACCTCCGCATCGACACCTTCCGGGCCAGCGGGGCCGGGGGCCAGCATGTGAACAAAACCAGCTCCGCCATCCGCATCACCCATGCGCCTACCGGCATTGTGGTGCAGTGTCAGCAGGAAAAATCCCAGACCCGGAACAAGGAAATGGCCATGAAAGTGTTGGCCGCACGCCTGTATCAGAGGGAAAAAGAAAAACAGAATAAAAAAATGCAGGCCATGCATGATACCAAGGATGACATCGCCTGGGGCAGCCAGATCCGGTCCTATGTGCTGCATCCGTATCAGATGGCCAAGGATCACCGCACCCATCTGGAAGTCGGGGATGTGGCCGGTGTGCTGGATGGCCGTCTGGACCCGTTTATCGAGGGGGCGCTGCTTTCCGGGGCCGTCTGATCTATTTCAATGACTTTGCCAGATATCATCACCGGAATTATCAACGACTATTATCCGGCAGGCGCGCCTGCCAGGGATGTTCTTTTGCGGCATTCGGAGATGGTGGCGAAGAAGGCCCTTCAGTCGGCCCGGCGGGTGCCGCATCTGCATCCGGACCTTGATTTTATCGAGCAGGCGGCCAAGCTTCATGATATCGGCATTTTTTACGCCCGTGCCCCGGAAATCGGGTGTTTTGGGGATTATCCATACGTCTGTCACGGATATCTGGGCCGGCAGTTGCTGGAAGACCGGGGCCTTTTTCGTCATGCTTTGGTATGCGAGCGGCATGTGGGGGTGGGACTTTCTCTGGAAGAAATTCAAAAATACCATTTGCCCCTTCCCCATCGGGACATGGTCCCGGTCAGCCTGGAAGAACAGATTGTTTGTTATGCCGATAAATTTTTTTCCAAAAAACCGGGTAAAGACCAGTCGGAATGGCCGGTGGAAATGGTGATCAAAAGCCTGGAAAAATTCGGCCCGCAAAAGGTGGCGCGGTTTAAGGAATGGCTGGCGCTGTTTGGCGAAACCGGCGGGGAATGAAAGGCAATTTTTTTGGATCTGCAAAAGGCATTGCGATTTTATTATATCACGGACCCTGAAGCGCCGGCGCTTTCGCCGCTCCGGCAGGTGGAAATCGCCATTGCCGCCGGGGCTACCCTGGTGCAGTATCGCAACAAGGCTTTTCAATTAAAAGATTTGCCGGAAGTTGAAATGATCCGGAAGGTGTGCCGGACCCACAGCGTGCCGTTTGTGGTGAATGACAATATACTTCTGGCGAAAGCCGTGGGTGCGGACGGCGTTCATCTGGGCCAGAATGATGACGCAGGAGCCCTTGCCCGCAGCGTTTTGGGGCCGGACGCCATCATTGGCATTTCGGTTTCAACGCTTGAGGAACTGGCAAACACCGATCTTGCGGCCTGTGATTATATCGGGTGCGGCCCGGTGTTTGCGACCGCCACCAAACCCGACGCCCATCCGGTGATCGGCATTGACGGGTTGAAAAAGGTTGTGAAAAAATCTCCTGTGCCGGTGGTGGCCATCGGCGGCATAGATGCCAAAAACGCCCGGCAATGTTTTGAGGCGGGCTCCGCCGGTGTTTCCGTGATCAGTTGCATTTCCCGGGCCAATGACCCCCAGGCAGGCGCGGCTGCACTGGCCGAGGTCTGCGGCTGCCATCCCCGGTATCTGGTTTCCGGCTGGAATGATGAATTCGGCCTCATTGATAAACTGCTGCGGCTCTGCAAAGACGATAAAGCAACCGGTGGGGCCATCCGGGTGCGGCCCGGCGATGATGCGGCCCTGATGGAAGCTGTCCAAAATCCGGTCATCACCACCGACACCCAGAAGGACGGGGTGCATTTTAAGCGGGACTGGCAGCCCCTTGCGGAGATCGGGCAAAAGGCGGTGGCGGTGACGTTCAGCGATCTGGCCGCATCCTATGCCCGCCCCCTGGCCCTGTTTGTGAACCTGACGATTCCGCCATACATGCCGGACAGGGATATCGAAGAACTGTATCGCGGCATCAACGCCGGTCTTAACGATTATGGAGCGGCTCTCGGGGGCGGGAATATTTCTTCCGGCCCGGCCCTTTCCATTGATCTGTTTGCCATGGGCGAAGGCCGGCCGGATATTTTCCCCCTGCGGGCCAATGCCCGGCCTGGCATGGGGCTGTATGTAAGCGGTCCTTTGGGGCTGGCCCGGGCGGGTCTGGATTGTTTACGAAAACACGACCATCGTTTTCCGGATTTGATTCAGGCATTTAAATGCCCCAAAGCCCGGTTTGACGCGGCGGAAATTCTGGCTGACAGGGGAGTCGCCTGCGTCATGGATATTTCTGATGGCCTTGCCGGAGATGCGGCCCATATCGCGGCGGCCGCCGGGATTTCCGTTTTTTTTGATATTTCTTTGTTTAGCATTGCCCCATCGCTTCGTGATTATTGTGCCGCCTGCGGCAGGGATCCCGTCCGGATGATGCTTGCCGGGGGCGAGGATTACCAGTTATTATTCGCCTGCCCTTCGGAAGTCTTTTCCCGCATTCAGCCCCTGATTCCCGAAGCATTCGCCGTCGGGCGGTGCGAGGCATTTTGCGGAAAACAGTTGATGAATCTGCCGGAAGACGTGCGATCTTATCAGCATGGATTTTTGCTGTAATAATTTTTAGGGACTCAGGAGAAAAAATGAAATTCTGCCAGGCGGCCAAGGGCCGCACCTTTATTCTTCGCCTGGAAGACGGGGAAATCCTGCATGAAACCATCGAGGCGTTTGCAAAAGCCCAGTCGGTTCAGTCCGCCGCGCTGATTGTCTTAGGCGGCGCGGACGTCGGCAGCCGCCTGGTGGTGGGCCCTGAACAGGGGCGATCGGAACAAATAACCCCCATGATTCATGCCCTGGGCAATGTCCATGAGGTGTCCGGCACTGGCACCTTGTTCCCGGATGCGGCCGGGAATCCGGTGCTGCACATGCACATCGCCTGCGGCAGAAACGATCATACCGTGACCGGCTGCGTCCGGGCCGGGGTACGGGTCTGGCATGTCATGGAGGTGGTGCTGTTTGAACTCACCGGAAATGACGCAAAACGGCTGCGCGACGCAGCCACAGGGTTTGATCTCTTGGTCCCCTGTTAATGAATCATTACAAAGGAGAACGCCCGTGATCATTCCTGTTATTCTGGCTGGCGGTTCAGGAACCCGGCTCTGGCCATTGTCCCGTGAATTGCAGCCCAAGCAGATGCTGACCTTGACCGATAATCACACCATGCTGCAAAATACCCTGCTGCGCCTGGCGGGAATGGCGGAAACAGCCCGTCCCATCTTGATCTGCAATGAAACATACGGGGCGATGGTGGACAGCCAGCTTCGGGATATCGACATGCCGGCATCCGCCATTTTTCTCGAGCCAGTGGGCAGAAACACGGCCCCGGCAGTGGCGGTGGCGGCGTTACAAGCGGTCGCAAAAAATCCGGATGCCCTGATACTGGTGCTGCCGGCGGACCATCTGATTCAGGATATTTCGGCATTTCATGCGGCATTGAATCTGGGTATAGGGTTTGCGCGGCAGGGAGGTCTTGTGACTTTCGGCATTGTGCCGGATCGCCCGGAGACCGGATATGGGTATATCCGCAAAGGTCAGCCGATCCAGATTGATAAAAACCCTGGGCCGGATAACGGCAATTCTGGATTTTCCATTGCGGAATTTGTCGAAAAACCGGACATTCAAACCGCCCGCCAGTATGTCTCATCCGGCGATTACTGCTGGAACAGCGGCATGTTTATGTTTCCCGTTTCCGGTGTACTCACCGAACTCCGGCGGTTTGTGCCGGATATTGTCGTTGCATGCGAACGTGCGCTGGCGGAAGGCCGGGCGGAATCCGATTTCTTTTATCTGGACCATGCGGCGTTTGCGGCCTGTCCCTCTGATTCCATCGATTATGCGGTCATGGAAAAAACCCGTCACGGCGTCATGATCCCATTAAACGCAGGGTGGGATGATGTGGGTTCCTGGGAAGCGCTGTGGAAGGTGGGCGAAAAAGACCCATCCGGGAATGTCGTCTCCGGGGATGTGATTTGCGTGGATGTGGAAAATACGTTTGTTCGGTCCGAGAGCCGTCTGGTAACGGTTTTGGGGGTCCGGAATTTGGCCATTGTGGAAACGCCGGATGCCATTCTGGTCAGCGCATTATCCAATACCCAGGGGGTGAAACAGATTGTGGACCGGCTGAAAGCCCAAAAACGGCTGGAAACCCGGGGCCACCAGCAGCCCCTGCGTTCATGGGGCTCAAAAAACGACAACTGATTATTTTTAATACTGATTGTTAAATCCCGTCAAATTCAAACTGAACCACCTGGTTTTTTCCACGACTTTTGGCGGCATAGAGGGCTTTATCCGCCCGGTCGATCATATTTTCCGGAGAAACCGATGGTTCGGGAACGCAGGACACCACCCCGATGCTCACCGTGACCCAGTCGCTCACGGGGGAGGAGGAATGGGGGATTTTTAGTCCGAAAATATGTTCCCGAATGTTTTCGGCCAGTTCCGTCGCTGTTTGAGGTTCCACCCCAAACAGCACAATCACGAATTCTTCCCCGCCGTATCGGGCGATAAAATCGCTTTCCCGCTTGATGGTGTCATGAATGGCCCCGGAAATGAGTTTCAGGCAGTCGTCCCCGGCCAGATGGCCGTAGGTATCGTTATACAGTTTAAAATTGTCGATATCCATCAGAAGCAGGGAAATCGGGATGGACAGCCGGGTGCCGGAGGCCAGCAATTTTTTAAACATATAGTCAAAATACCGGCGGTTGGGTATGCCGGTCAGTCCGTCGGAATTGGAAAGGCGCTCCAGCAGCACATTGGCCCGCTCCAGTTGCAATGTGGTTTCCACCAGACTTTTTTCCCGTTCCCGCAGCCGGTCCACCTCCGATTTAAAATGCAGGATGGAGCGCACCCTGGCGTGAAGTTCCAGCTTGTTGATGGGTTTTGGCAGAAAATCAATGGCCCCGGCCTTGAAAGCGGTTTCGATATGTTCGGAAGAAGTATAGGCAGTGATAATCACAATGGGAATATGGGCGCTTCTCTGGTCATTTTTAATCAGGCGGCAGGCTTCGATCCCGTCAACGCCCTGAAGCACGATATCCATCAAAATCAAATCGATAGATGGTCGGGGCGTGTTGATGTCAGCATATAATCCGAGAATGTGAAAGGCATTCTCGGCGGAATCCGCCTGAATAATGTCTGTATGCCCCCCGTCTTTTAAAAAAGATTCGATGATTTTACGGGTAACCGGAACATCGTCAATGATCAGAATGGCCATGTGCTATTGCTCCGAATGCTGTCAGTGTGATTTTAATCCGAAGGCTGATGCCCTTTTTTCAGCAGATCCGTTATTTCTTTCACTGGATTAAAGGTGACCGGGGGAACCTCCACAAAAATTGTGTTCCAGAAGGCCATGGCCCCGTTCCACAATCCCGGCAGTTCCAGGGCCTTGATGGGGCGGCCGTTTTCTGTTTTGCTGGCGATAAAAATCGCCTCTTCATCCACATAGCGGTGCAAATCAAAAGGCTCGTTTCGCCAGTTTCTGATGCCGCAGACTAGATCCACCGGGTTAAAATGGGTGGCGCCCCCCGCGATTTCCCGCTGCTTTGGGTTGTCCATGTCGATTTGGGATGTTTCCACAATCTGAAGAGAGGTTTCGCCATTTGCGGCCTTTGTCCAGAAAGGGCCGCCCCCTGGGTCGCCGGCATTGGGAACCATGCCGCATACCCGCAGGGGGCGATTTAAGCGCTCAATCAATATCTGCTGTCTGGATGCAAACGTCCCTGCGTCAAATTCGCCCGGCAGTTCGCAGGAAAGGGTTTTTTGAACAAACAGAGAAACCTGGCCGATCAATTCGGGGTTTGGCGGAAGCTCGTGCAGTTGTTTCAGAAAGCCAAACGCCTGATTCTGGATATCGATGAGAAGCCCGCATAGAATTTTTTTCCATTCGACAATTTCCAAAATATACCGTTCGTGGGCGACATTATCAATATTTTTTATAAATACCACATCCGCATTCAGGCCGTTTAAATTATCGATGAGCGCCCCGTGCCCCCCGGGCCTGAACACCAGACTTCCGTCGGCCTGGCGAAAAGGCCGGTTTTCCATGTCCACCGCAATGGTATTGGTGTTTTCTTTCTGGACGGAAAACGAGAGATGAAACCGGGTCTTGAAACGGGTCTCATAAGCAGGGAGCAATTGCTCTAAAAAAGAGACGATTTTTTCCTGGTGCTGGGGGGACACGGTAAAGTGAATGGCGCATCCGCCGTTCCGGGTTCCGGCATACCCGGCGCCTTCCACAAGATGCTCTTCAAAGGCGGTTCTGCATTCCGTCCCGTATCCGTGAAATTGGACCAGTCCTTTGGGACGGGTGGCGCAGGCAAGCTGGTTTTCACTGAGCAGATGCTCCAGGACCGGTAAAAAATGGCGATCTTTAAGGAGCGTTTCGCAATTCAGTCCTGCCCGGGCCAGAGATGCCTTCAGGTCTTCATAAAATGCGAATTTGTGACAATTTTCTGCAAATTTAATAAGTTCTGGGTCGGCCTGATGATCGTTTGCGGGTGCGTCCGACGGGTTTTGCCGCAGCCGGTGAAAAGCGGCGGTCAGGTGCTTGAAGAGCCGGGTGGCCGCGCCGGAGGCAGGAACAAATTTAATGAGGATTTTGCCTGGGGCCGATGCCTCATATATTTTTAGCGCCTGGTGAATCTGGTCTTTTGAGAGTCTCCGGATGCCGTCTTCCGCCGTGCAGGGGCGCACCAGATTCGTATAGGGCGCTCCATGGGCGAGGATTGATAGTTGGTGATGGATTTGATCCGCTGTAAGACCGCCGGCATTAATCTGGGCCATATCTTTGTTGCTGAGTATTGATGGTTTCATTCAACCTGCTTTTTTTATAATTAATAATTTTTCTACGGCCGCTTAAGGCACAGGGAAAGGAAGACTATCGATTAATATCAAAGACTATCATACCATAAAATTTAATTATTGACCAGACGAATCATCTCTTCATAAGATGGACTTGCGTATTTTTTTTATATTGTTTTCAAATTGGTTCAAATGGCTTCCAAATCGTTTAACCATGACAGCCCCCCTGTGATGAATAGGATGAATAGGATGAATATGACGGATACACAGTCCCTGCCGGTGTTTGATTATGATGATTTTATGGAGCGGATGGACGGGGATATGGATCTGTTAAAGGAAGTCATCGAAATTTTTCTGGAGGATGCCCCAAGCCTCGTGGGGGCGCTTCGCCTGGCCATTCTCGGCGGAGATAAGGATGCCATGGAAAGGGCCGCCCATACCCTGAAAGGCGCGGCAGCCAATATTTCCGCCAAGGGGCTTCAGTCTTTGTCCGCCAATATGCAGGAAATAATCAAAAAAGGCGAGGCCGGGGACATTGAAAAACTGCTGGGGAACATGGAAACCCATTATGAAGAATTGGCCAAGGCGCTGCGATCGTGCCTGACCGAAAAACCCTGATCGGCTCCGTCAAAAGCATCAATATGGATATTCCTTTCCAGGGTAGTCTTTATGGGTCCAGAACTGCCGGTACATGGCGTTTAATACCCGGTTAAACAAAAAAATTATCAGTTCATCGCAAGCCATCTCCCGGTCCAGCCGCTTTATGAGACCGTCATGTCCCTCCACCACTGCTTTGAGACTCTCCATTCCTTTCATAATGGAGATTATTTTATCGCGGTCCACCGGGGGCAGTTCCGCATCGATTTCTCCGCCTTCCCACCGGGCCCTGTATTGGGCGATTTTTTGGGAAGACGCGGTCATCAGCTTTTGATGGCGTTTTTTGAGAAAGGGCTTTGAACGGATACGGGCGTCAATGACGGCGGTGATAGCCTGTTCTTCCAGGTGAAGCTCCTGTTTCAGGGCCGCCGCTACCGGTTCCGGCAGCAGAATCTGCATCTTGCCGAGCTTGTCTTTGTGCAGGGCTGTTTTTTGGCGGCATTCGTTTGACGCCGCATTCCAGAAATTCCAACTGATGCTTTTCAAGATGCCTGCCAGCGGCTTTTTTTCCCGCACGGCGGTTTTTTTGATTTCAAATATTTTCTGCATGACCCGGGAGGTTTTCCCAAACAGTATTTTTCCGGTGGCCACGTTAAATATCATGCCGATAGCCGCATACCAGTCCTGCATATAAAGCACCCGGCAAAGCTCATCACCGAAAAGCTCGCGCAGGGATTTGTTCACAAATAAATGGTGGGGCGTCATATAGGGAAAGGTTCCGGCAAGCAGGGGCTGCTTCATCCCCTCAATATCATTGATATGCAGGTGAACCGCTGTTTCCAGATCAATCAGACCCAGGGAATAGGCGTTCGGATTGCCGAGGAAAGTGTCGGCGCCGTCTCTGTTTGCGGAAATAAAGATATTATCGGGTTTTAAGTCCCGGATGGCGATGTGCCGATCCTTTAACCGGCATAACAGGTTCAGGATATTGATAATAAGCCCTTCAATGGCTTTCCGGTTATTGTCAAACACTTTCTTTTCTATGTATTTTTCAGTGATGCGCCGGTATTGAAAAACCGCCGCTTCTTTTTCCTCCATTAATATGTCCAGCATTTGGTTTAAATCTTCTGAAAAATCTTCTGAAGCCTGGATATCCCCCAGATTGAGTTTCTCTCCGGCCAGTTTGCAGTAAAACCATTCCTGGGTTTTATAGGTGGGAACAGCATCATAATTTTCGTACTGGGGAAGCAGAATATCGATAATTTTTTTGTATTGATGGTAAAGCTCATTGATTTTAAAGAACACATCTTCATACTGTCCGCCGTACAAGGCCTCAAACGCATAGATGTCTTCAAATATCCCGGCGTGATGGAGCATCTCATTCTGGATGATGGTTTTATCATGCATTTTTTCAATTACCTGGTTCAGAAACGAGCTTTTGGCAAGACGCATGAAAAATACAAACCCGTCGCCGATTTTGAGGTATTGCTGGAGCTGGGGGCGGGTGGTCAGAAGATGGATATATTTTTCTTCCAGGGCGTTTTCATCGGTTTCCTCGGGGAATTTCAACCCGGGAACCTTATTGAGCATGGCCGCCAGGCTGGAGGACAGACAATTGATCGCCGGGGTCAGGTTTGAGACGATATGACGTTCATTCTTTATATAAGTCAGATATTTATCAAAATCCGTGAATGGTTTGGGCGGAATTTTGATCACCATCTGATCGTCATAAATCACTTTAAAACAGGTGCTTTTGCTTTCCACGGCCTCTGAAAGCTGGGATATGCTCATGCGCCGGGTTTCCCAGGTGGTGCCGCAGCGCACCCGGAGTTCATAAACCTCTTCCCCTCCCGGCCCTTTGGGCAGCAATGTATATTCCTGGGACTGGGGGCCGGGGTTTGGATTGTTGCATTGGCGCTTGAACAGGCTGATAAAAAATTCGATGATCTGCTCTTTATAGGTCATCTTCCTGCCTCGGGGGATAGGAACGGCTGTTAACGGAAGGGGCGATTCTGTTTGATTTGGTTTATAATCATATAAGCAGCGGGAATATACAAGTATTTTTTCGGCTTCAATATTCCAGCAACATAGCACAGGCAGGGCCGCCGGTAATTTGATGAACGAACAGAACCGCTGCCGCCGCCAGTTTATCCGCCGATGGCCGACATTTGTTCCGGCTGCTGGTTTGGTGCCAGAATTTCCGGGTGGGAAAAAGGCTTGCGCGCCACAGCCCGAAGGAAGACCTTCGCCAGATCATCATCCAGCAGCCCCAGGCGCAGGGGAGCCTTGATGTCCTCGCAGATGTCCGAGAGCAGGCAGGTCAGCAGACGTCCGTCGGATGTCAGCCGCAGCCGGTTGCAATTCGCGCAGAAATGGTTGCTCACAGGGCTGATAAACCCGATTTCACCTTTGCCGTCACGGAACCGGTACCGCTCGGCCGGACCGTCATTTGGGCTTTTGGTGATGGGAACCAGATCCCCCAAAGACTGGGCAATGGCTTTGATTTCCGGAACCAGCACCGGCGGGGTGGCTTTGATGGCGGGCTGGCCGATGGGCATTTGTTCGATAAACCGGACATGAAGCGGATAATTCTTTGATAACCCGGCAAGCCGGGTGATTTCATCGTCATTGACGTCCCGGATTACCACTGCATTGAGTTTGATGGGGAAAAACCCTTTGTCCAGCGCGAGCATGATATTTCGCCATACCCGGTCAAAAACATCATGGCCCGTAATCCGCCGGTATTTTTCCCGGTCCAGGGAATCCAGGCTGATATTGAGGCGTTTGATTCCGGCTTTGGCAAGCCCATCAAGATTATCGTCCAGCAGCACCCCGTTGGTGGTGAGAGAGAGATCCGTCAATCCAGGGATTTCGGCGAGTTTTTGTAAAAAGTCACAGCACCCTTTCCGGGCCAGGGGCTCCCCGCCCGTAACCCGGATTTTTGTGACGCCCAACTGAACCCCGATGCGGGCGATGCGTAAAATTTCCTCATACCGCAGAATTTCCTTGTGCAGCAGTATGGTCTCAAGGGACAGGGGATTGCAGTAGATGCAATTGAGGTTGCAGCGATCGGTGATGGATATCCGCAGATAATTCAAATGCCGTTTATAGGGATCAATGAGCTGGTGATGTTTGATATCCATGGGGTGTTGTTTTTAGCGTTCTGGTTTCTGGTAATGCCGCACAATGGCGTCGCATAATCCGTTAATGGTAAAGGTGTCCGCGAGGATATCCACCCGGAAACCCTTTTTTTCGGCCGTTTCCGCAGTGATGGGGCCGATGGAAGCAACTGCGGTATGTTTCATAAGCGCATCAAACCGGTCTGCCGGGATCAGTTTTTTAAAATTCGTGACCGTGGATGAGCTGGTAAAGGTAATGAGATCAATTTCCCGGTTTTCAAGCTGGTTAATTAACCTGCCGATATGTTCCGTATCGTCCACCGTCTGGTAGACCGCGATTTCATCAACCGCAGCCCCCATTCTGGACAATTCTTCCGGAAGAATCATGCGGGCCTCGGCTGCCCTGGGCAGAAGCACCCGTTTTCCGGACATGGGTTCATGTTGAAATGCCCTGATAATGGATTCCGCCTGAAAACTGTCCGGAAGGATGTCGGTGGTGATACCGTGCGATCTCAGCCGTTCCGCTGTTACCGGCCCGATGCAGGCGGTGCGCAGACCCCCAAGAGCTCGTGCGTCCCGGCCCTTTTCCGCCAGCCGGTTGAAGAAGAAGTCCACCCCGTTGACGCTGGTGAATATGATCCAGTCATAACTTGAAAGCGCATGAATGGCATTATCCAGCCGGGTGTCATCTTCCGGCGGAATGGTTTTAATGGTGGGGTATTCCAGGCATTCCGCCCCCAGTTCCGTGAGTTGGGCCACCATGTCGCTGGCCTGGGCCCTGGCCCTCGTCACGACGATTTTTTTGCCGAACAGGGGCCGGTTTTCAAACCATTGCATTTTTTCCCGCAATCCCACCACCTCGCCCACCACAATAATGCACGGGGAGGTTAATCCGGCAATGCGCACATTTTCAATAATGGTGGCCAGCGTTCCGGTCACCGCCTGCTGCCTCGTGGTGGTGCCCCACCGGATGAGCGCCACCGGCGTGGTTTCGCTCATTCCCTGCTGCTTGAGGCGGGTGATGATATTGGGCAGGTTTTTAACGCCCATGAGAAACACCAGGGTGCCGTCCATGCCGGCCAAGGCTTTCCAGTTGATGCTGGAGGCTTCTTTATCCGGATTTTCGTGCCCGGTGATGAGGGTGACGGTGGACGTGAATTTCCGGTGGGTGAGGGGAATGCCCGCGTAAGCCGGGGCCGCGATGGCGGATGTGACGCCGGGGACCACCTCAAACGGAACACCTGCGTCAATCAGCGCCTCAATTTCTTCCCCGCCGCGTCCGAATATGAACGGGTCGCCGCCTTTCAACCGGGTGACGGTGTTTCCTTCAAGGGCTTTTTTCACCAGCAGGGCATTGATTTCCGTCTGGGTCAGGGTATGGTCTCCGCCTTTTTTGCCGGCATAAATCAGTTCCGCATCCTTGCGGGCGTATTGCAGTAGTGCGTCGGCAGCCAGATAATCATAGACAATGACATCCGCCCGCTCGATGCAGGCCTTGCCTTTTAATGTCAAGAGCCCCGTGTCTCCGGGGCCTGCGCCCACAAGATAGACTTTATGGTTCATGGGTGTTTACTTTCCGGATTGTAATTCATTGGTAAGTTTGTCCAAAATATCTCCCGCGCCTTGGCTGATCAACTGTTCGGCGAGCGTGATGCCGAGGTGGTGCGCGTCTGTCGCGGGGCCTGCGATCTGGTCTTTGATGATGCGGGAGCCGTCAATTTCCGCCACCATGCCGGTGAGGGTCAGCACGGCGTTCTTGATTGTCCCGTAAGCGGCCATGGGCACCTGGCACCCGCCTTCCAGCCGGTGAAGAAAGGCCCGTTCAGCAAGGATGACCTGATGGGTGAGGGTCTGATCCAGAGGGCCGACAAGGGTCCGGGTCTCTGGATCCTGAAGTCGTGTTTCAATACACAGCGCGCCTTGTCCCACAGCTGGCAGAAGTATATCAAAATCAATGTATTCGGAAATTTTTTCCTCTAAGTTGAGCCGCTTGACACCAGCCGCAGCCAGAACCACCGCATCCAGGCCCTCGGTTTCCAGCTTTTGAATCCGGGTGCTTAAGTTTCCCCGAAGCGGCATAATTTCGATGTCCGGCCGGGCGAACCGCAGTTGGGAGGCGCGCCGAAGGCTGCTGGTGCCGATTCTGGCGCCCTTGGGCAGCCGGGATAGCGGAATATGGTTTCGGGATATCAGCACATCAGCGGGATTTTCCCGTTCCGGCACCGCCGCAATGCACAGCCCGTCAGGGATTTCCGCCGGCATATCCTTCATGCTGTGAACCGCGATATCAATGCGCCCGTCCAGCATGGCTTCCTCGATTTCCTTGACAAACAGGCCCTTGCCCCCCACTTTGGCCAGGGGCACGTCCAGAATAATATCCCCCTTGGTTTTGATGATGGACAAATCCACCGTGAGGCGCGGATGATGGCGGATAAGTTCGGATTTGACCCAGTTGGCCTGCCACAGGGCAAGGGCGCTTCCTCGGGTTCCAATGATGAGTTGGTCTTTCATCATGACCCGCAGCTTGAACAGTTGGATGACGCGCACCCGTTGCAGGATGACGCGCCCGCAGAACGGCTGGCGGTTACGCCGCCCTCGCCCTTGCTCACAAATCCGCAGGCCGACATCCGGCGTTTGACCGATGACGCGCCGCAAGCCGGGCATTTCGGGGTGTCTCCCCCCATAATCAGGGCCTCAAATTTTTTGTTACATTTTTGACACGTATATTCGTAAATCGGCATGCATCACTCCTTTTTAATCTATCCTTCAGTAATGACCATTTTCAGGCTTTTTGCGATGTATTCATCCGAGGGATATCCCAGTTCTTTGGCTTTCTGGAAAGCGTCCAGGGCCGCTTCATTCTGGTTGCGGTTAAAATACAGGCGTCCCAGGCGGTATTGGAAAAGGCCGTTTTCCGGGTCTATCCCCGCCGCCTGTTGGCAGAACATCAAGGCGATTTCCGCGTTTTTCATTCGCATTTCATACAGATAGCCCAAGGCTGAAAGCGCTTCCGCATTTTCCGGATTGAGCTTTAAGGCGGTTTTATAGGCTGTGGCGGCGTCGGAAAGCCGGTCCAGAAGGGAGTACGCATCTCCCATCAGCCGGAAGCCGGCGGCGGATTTCGGGTTCAGGCGGGTGGCGTTTTCCAGGTATTTTTTTGCGTTTTCCGGCTGATTCAGCTCCAGATAAATCCTGCCGGTCTGAATATTCAGCTCAAACACGCTGCCGTCAATGCGTTCAGCGTTCTGAAAATATTCCAGGGCGGTGGCATATTCTTTTTTTAAAAAATATACATAGCCGGTGTTGTAAATCGCCATGATCTCTTTTGGCGCCAGCCGGAAGGCGGTTTTAAATTCCTGGAGCGCTTTATCAAGGTCTTCCTTTATGCCGTAGCACACCCCGAGGCTGTTATGGACATTGACATTGTCCGGGTCCAGGGCAAGCGCCAGGTTAAATTCAGCCATTGCCCGCTCAATGTCCCCGGCCTGATAATATTTGTCGCCGCTGATATTCAAGCTCACGGAATCAAAGATCACGCAACTGTTCGGGCCAAAAAATTCCGCATGGTCAATGGCCTTAACGGCATTATCAAGAATCTGGCGCTTGTCATAGTCGAGCATGGGCCAGGCGGCCAAGCCCACGGAAACGGTTTCGGAACCTTTTTTGACAAGGTGTTTTTTCAGGGCGTCCAACATAATGATGCATTGTTTTTCATTTTTCCCAGGGAAAAAACACCCCAGCGCATCATGACCCGCAATTCCCCAGATACCGGATGTTTTTTTGCACAGTTTGTCTAAAGCGGCAGCAAGAATCGTCATGACATGGGCAGGGTTAATAATATGATGGCTGTCATCGATTTTTACCACCACTGCAGCAAAGGATTCGGCCTCCGACACAAAGGTCATGGCGGCGTCTTTAAAGGCTTCGCCTTCCAAAGCCTGTGGGAATTTTTTCGCAAGCTGCGATGCCGGGTGCTGTTCAGCCGGCCCCGATGGCGAAGGGGCCGATTCATCCGGAGCCATTGTATCCGCCTCTCCGTGGGTGTCGGTCTGGGCAAGCAGGAATTCTTGATTCGAGATATGACTCCAGTGAATGTCTTCAGAAAGTGGCGGCATCATCAACCCCTTTTATACAGGTTAGCAGTGCATGGGCGATTTTTGGCAGTTCATCGGTCTGAACGGTACGCATATCCATTAAAAACAAATCATTTTCGATCCGGCCGATAATGGGCGGGTCGTTTTTGCGCATTTTTTTTTCAATGGCATCGGCGGTCATCATGTCTATTCGTATTCCCACGGCCCGGCTCGGGAGCGGCATCAGCGGCAGGGAGCCGCCTCCCGCCATGGACGCGGTATCCAGAAGGTCAGCGTGAAGGCGCGGACTCCCGGACGCATCCATCATATTTTTGAGGGTTTCCGCTTTTTGTTGAATGGCTTCAATAGAGCAGGTCAGCATGGCCAGCGTCGGGATGGCAGCGATAGCGGTTTCTTCATCCCGGTACAGCCGCAGGGTGCTTTCCAGGGCCGCAAGGGTGAGTTTGTCGATTCGTAAGGCCCGAGTCAGGGGGTTTTTTCGGATTTTTGCGATGATGGATGGTTTTCCCAGGATAATACCGGCCTGGGGCCCCCCCAGCAGCTTGTCCCCGCTGAAAGTCACAATATCCGCCCCGGCCCGGACGGATTCCTGGACCGTGGGTTCTTTTAACAGCCCGTATTTTGAGAAATCAATAAAAGTGCCGGAACCGAGATCCTCCATTACGGGCAACTGGTGCTGCGCGCCCAGGGCCGCCAGGTCTTTTAACGGAACACTGGCGGTGAAGCCCACAATTCCGAAATTGCTGGTGTGGACTTTCATGAGAAGTCCCGTGGCATCCGTGATGGCCTGCTCATAATCACGCAAATGGGTCCGGTTGGTGGCGCCCACTTCTTTTAAGATGGCCCCGCTTTTCGCCATGACATCGGGAATCCGGAACGAGCCGCCGATTTCCACCAGCTCTCCCCTGGAGACGATGGCTTCTTTGCCTCTGGCAATGGTGTCAAGACATAAAAGTACTGCTGCCGCATTGTTGTTGACCACCATGGCCGCCTCGGCCCCGGTGATTTCGCACAAAAGCCCTTCAACATTGGAATACCGGCTGCCCCGGCTGCCGGAAGCCAGATTGTATTCCAGATTGGAATAGCGTTCGGAGATTTCAAGAACATGATCCAAGGCCTGCCGGGCCAGCAGGGACCGGCCAAGATTGGTATGCACCACGATGCCGGTGGCATTGATGACCGGAGTGAGATTGAGGCGCATGGCGGCTTTGACGTTTGCGTTGACCTTACAAAGAAGATCGCTGTCAGACAGGTGCGCTTCGGTGATGGCGCCTCTGCCGTCCAGGATGTCTTTCCGGCAGTCATCCACCGCTTGCCGGACAGCTTTGGTGAGAACGGTTTTTGGCGTGTCCGAAAGACGTATGTCTGCTTTTGCGATTTCCAGCAAATGGTCCACTCCCGGCAGTTTTCGCAGGAGCGACTGCTTGGGCGCGTCAATGCCCGGTTTTTTCCCGGAATCAGTCATGTGTGGTTTCGTTTCTCAAAATGTTTACAAAAAACGCCGGATGAACCATCTTGGGTTTAACCACCGGCGCATGGAATTCATATCATTATAATAAAATGGTTTTCAACCCTTTGTTTAAGAAATTGCTTTCAGATAAAAAGGCTTTCGGATCACGCGGCGTTGGGATATAAGCATAAAAACAAATGAAAGGATGGTTATAAATGAAAAACCCTCGGGATTATATTATATTTCCTCTGGATGTGCCCACTGTGAAAGACGCGGTTCGTTATATTGAAATGCTGGCCGGTGAGGTGGGGATGTTCAAGGTGGGACTGGAGCTGTTTGTGGAAGCCGGGCCGGAAATTATTAATATTATTAAGAAAAGCAGTCCGGCGGAAATTTTTCTGGATTTAAAGTTTCATGATATTCCCGCAACGGTGCAGCGGGCCATGAACCGGGTGGCGGAAATGGGGGTGCGGTTCGCCACGGTCCATTGCGGGGAATCTTTCCGTATGCTGGAATCGGCGGTGACGGGCGGCGGGGGCAAAGTCGGTGTGCTGGGTGTCACGGTGCTCACGAGTGTATCAGCCGAGGATATCCGAACCGTTGGGTTTTCAACGGAATTTTCAAACAATCCGGCATCTCTGGTCCTGAAACGCGCTGCCATGGTCAAGGCCGCCGGGTGCGCGGGAGTGGTGTGTTCCGGCCAGGAAGTGAAACAGATTAAGGCCTTGTGCGGCCGGGAGTTTATTGCCGTCACGCCGGGAATCCGCCCGGCTTGGCAGGCGGGAAACGATGACCAGCGGCGCATTGTCACGCCAGCCAGGGCCATTGCGGATGGATCGGATTATCTGGTGATTGGCCGGCCCATCCGGGATGCAAAAGATCCGGTGTGGGCCGCTCGGAAGGTGGCTGAGGAAATTGGCGGCGTTCTGTCTGCCGGTTAAAGAGTAGTGGACGCCCTTTATATTTTTGCATTTACAAATTCGATGATTGCCCGCTAAAGAGAATTCATGCCGAGATAAGCCGGAATAGAGGGGCCGGGCGGGTGTGCCACATCATTGCAAGGGGAAACGGGCGTGACAAAAGATTCCGTGATGATGCTTGCGTTGCGAAAAGGGGAACAGATGGCAACCGGTGTAGCTCTGGGCTTGCCGGGTTGGTGAAATATAAAGATATAAAGGGCGTCCCCTATCTCCCCTCGGTACTCACGAGTGTTTCTGCAAAAGATATCGAAGGGGCCGGGTTTACGGAGGAATTTTCAAGCAATCTATCGGCCCTGGTTGCAAAACGCGCCCTTATGGCCAAGGCCGCCGGATGCGCGGGGGTGGTGTGTTCGGGCCAGGAAGTGAAACAGATCAAGGCTGCTTGCGGAAGGGAGTTTATCGCGGTGACGCCGGGGATTCGTCCGGCCTGGCAGGCGGGGGACGATGACCAGCGCCGCATTGTTACCCCGGCCAGGGCCATTGCGGACGGGTCGGATTATCTGGTTATCGGCCGGCCCATACGGGATGCGAAAGATCCGGTTTGGGCCGCCCGGAAGGTGGCGGAGGAAATCGGGGAAGTAATCAATTAGCTCAAAAGTATATTTTACCACAGAGATCACAGAGGACACAGAGGGATATCTATAAATACTGCCGGATGATTCATGTTGAAGAAATGGAAATTTGCCGCAAGGGCAAGCGTTCCGTTGACCGGGCGATTCTTATGGAGCTGCTCTATCGGTGCTGTAATATGAAACAGCCGGAAATCGGCCGAATGGTCGGGGGAATGGTCGGGGGAATGGATTACAGTTCCGTCAGTATTGCCCGGAAGCAGTTAAGGATACAAATGGCGCAGGATGAATCCTTAAAGCAAAGAGTTGAAAAGCTGCTGTATGATTTTTCAAGTTTAATGGGTGACCCCCGTTTGCCTCATATTCCTATGCGACAAGCCGTGAATGGACTTCATTGGCGACCTTTGCACCGATTTTCTTTTCTGTGATTTTTAAATCATAGGCGGTTTGAAGGTTTAGCCAGAACTGCGGGGTATTGCCAAAGTAGCGCGCCATCCGGAGAGCCGTATCCGGGGTAACGGCGCGGCGTTCGCGTACGATGTCATTGATGCGCGGCGCAGGCACTTTTAGTTCCATGGCCAGCGTATGGGCGCTCATTCCCAAAGGAACGAGGAATTCTTCACGTAAAATTTCCCCCGGATGAATGGGGCGCATTTTATTGTATCGGGTTCATCTTTTATCTCCTTAATGATAATCAATGATCTCAACGTCAAGCGCATTTCCCGCCTCGAAGCGGAAGCAAATGCGCCATTTATCGTTGATGCGGATGCTCCATTGGCCATTGCGGTTGCCTGCCTCGAGTCTGTTTCCCGGCGGCACACGGAGGTCGTCTAAAGCGATAGCGTTGTCTATCATTTGCAATTTGCGCTCAGCCGTAGAAATAAATGACTGAAATCGGCGAGGGTATTTCCCTTCAAACAAAGCCTGCGTGTCTCTGCAATGGGATGATATGATCATGATAAAAAATATAACGTTTGGCGTCTCACCCGCTGGATTACACGACCTTGCCCGGCCGCACTAAAGACCCCAAGAACACCACCAAGAACAACCCCAATGCAATGTAGATAGCATCTATATCTATATCTGAAGTTTCCCACTTTTTCAAAATTTCAACCATTCGATATTACAATAAAAAAATATTTAACGTTATTTGGTGCTGTCTTTTTTGGATGCTATTCTTTGCTCCTAAAAATCATGCCACGTTTAACATGCTGTAATTTTATAATAATTAAAATTTAGCACCTTCAAACAACAGTTCATAACAAGAGTAAAAACCGGGAAACTTCAGTATCTATATCTTATTCACACTTAATCGATCCTTGCCAACAATCACTTCCACATTGGATTCTTTCAACAATCGAGTAACCATTTGGACATGCTTTTTTTGCTTCCTCTTTCCATTTATCTTGATATCCAAGCCCGCCAGAACGGATATCAAAACGGTCAGTCCCTATGCGGTCAGTTTCCGCGTAGTTCAAAGCACATCCCGAAATCATAACAAGCGCAAACAAAACACTCACTATTCTGATAAGTTTGATTACATCCTTTCTCATTTCCAACCCTCCTGTTTAGTTATTGGTTTGTTTTAACCTGAATTCCCGGAAATATGTAACGATGAAACATGATGAACCTTTAATATTACTGGTATTCTTTGCAAATTAAGCATATAAATATCCTCGTTACAATAATGAATTATAACGAGGTCCCAATATCATTTTTATCGTATGATATTAGTTATTTGAACAATTCCTCGTTACATATTTCCGGGAACTCAGGATCGGTCCCGATGGAGGAGAGTATTTCGTTTATGCGCTGACTTGTCAGGGATGCCGCGAGGTCTGGCTCATGGCTTTTCGCCCAGAATTCGCAATGGCTTAGCGCTCCGCCCTCTATTGCGAGGTAGTTGGCCATTGCCAAGATTTGCCGGTGGGTATCGGGAAAGCAGGACTTCAGCATTTTCTCCAGTCCGGTGCGCTTGGAAAACTCATCCAACACCACCGCTGGGCCGACGACCTGTGCTGATGCGGTGACTACGGGATCACGGACCGCCGCCTGCTGGGGATTAAGACGTTTGGATGGAACGAACTCGCCGGTTGCCGGGTCAAGCTTGCCGACGCACACCTGCTTGTTGCGCGCCTGCCCGAGTTCCTTGTGCCATACGGATACCACATCGTATACATAGGTGACGCCGTTCTTCTTATTGGTCTGATGCGCACGGTATGCCATGCTTTCCTCCTTTATCGTCATAATTATGACGATAAAAATGAGAAAAAGGCTTTTTAGTTCATAAACCGATTCATTTCAAATAAATATATGGTTCCTCGTCACAATTTTGGCGGGAATTTAGGTCTTTAGGCTTGAAATTTCACAACATCGAAGCGTTGAAAAGTTGCTGTCTGATTTTTTAAGTTTAAAATTTGCCCCCCCCATTTACCTATATTTTACCACAGAGATCACAGAGTACACAGAGGGATATCTGTTAAAAACTTTCTCTGTGGTCTCTGCGATCTCTGTGGTAATTTTCATTTGGAAGCTGACGCCGTAATGGCCAACATCGGGAAATCTGTCAGCCATAAAGTCGGAACAGCGTGACCCCCAAAATCAGCGCCGCTAGAATGAGTATAAAAATGCTCTGGGCCGGATTGAATGTTTTCAGTTGCGGCCTCACCCTTCCCCAAAAAAATTATTCCGCCGCATCCAGCCCAAATGCCGTGTGCAGGGCCCGAACCGCCAATTCCGTATATTTTTCCTCGATAATGCAGGAGATCCTGATTTCCGACGTGCTGATCAACAGGATATTGATGTTTTCTTTGGCCAGTGTGGCAAACATTTTGGCGGCCACGCCGGAATGACTGCGCATACCCACCCCGATGACGGAGATTTTGGCGATATTTTCATCCCCCACCACCTGTTCCGCCCGTATCTCTTTGGCGGTTTGCTCGGAAATTTTCATGGCGGCCTTGTAATCGGTTTTCGAAACCGTGAAGGTCAGGTCCGTCATATTGCCCGCCCGGGTGTTCTGTATAA
>Ga0209467_1000595_pt1 | contig 45836 bp, 44 predicted proteins | sample Higcelwee11metaG_FD_187175 | JGI IMG/M metagenome (GOLD analysis project Ga0209467, IMG submission 187175) | Freshwater pond sediment microbial communities from the University of Edinburgh, under environmental carbon perturbations - High... | ecosystem: Environmental > Aquatic > Freshwater >... | reverse complement strand
GCCAGATGATGCACTGGCCGTCACCGGAAGTGATCGATGTTTCATTGGGCAATGTTGCCGAAGATCACAACTTTGTGGCAACCATCGAAAAGGCCGTTGAAAAAATAGCGCTGTTGCCTGAAGAGTGGCAGACGACACCTCTGGTTGTCATTCCTGCGGGATATTCCCTGATATGGTCAGTTGTACTGGCTGAACTGCACGGACGGTTGGGGTATTTCCCCGATGTGGTTCGCCTGCGTCCGGCAAAAACGGTATCGAACGAAAAATTCGAGGTGGCCGAAATTATGAACCTTCGTGAGGTTCGCCATAATTCAAGGGATAAACGATGAAGACGCTATGGATAACGTTACAGCTATAGGGCTTGTTGCCGATATTATCGGCATCGTTGGCGCTTTTTCAAACGGCTCAACCAGATTGTTTCGGTTGTTCTGGAATGCACCAAGGATAACCGCAAAATTGTTCCACTCATGGTTGTTCGGCGCAAGGATATTACCAGGGCTGAACTGCAGGGCATTCTCGGCACCATTAAAATGAAGCCTTCCATTACCGGGCGATACAAGCTCGATCACCTCAATACGAAAACATTCTGGGCGGACATCGAGCGCTTGCAAGCCTCCGATCATGACGACAATGACCGGCTGATCATACCATGCAGTCCCGAAGAAATCGAGCAGTTCGATCCTTCGGTGATAGTTTCCGAATGAAAAAAGCTCGGCAACTCTGCTTGAAAAGATGAGAGTACGTTTTTTTGTCTTCAGGTGCATCAGATCACTTGCCTTTAACTGAAAAGTTACGTACAATAAAGCTGACACACTGATTACGAACCGTGCCCCGTTGTTACGTCAGTTCCGCACTTTCTACCTGTTCCGCTACCTGCATATTCAGGGTATATCTCCCCCCACATTACCCGCGTTTTGTTGTCCGGCAGTATTTGACTTTTCGGAGTAACCCGTAACTCAGAAAGCTATGTCCGCTCAGCAGTACCTTTTTCTTTTCACCATAGGTTCACCGCAAGCTTTTATTGCTCAAGCCCGAAAGACGCATGACCTGTTTGCTGGCAGCAAGATCATCTCTGATTTGATTGATGCTGCAATGGTAGTTGTTGGCAAAAATAATGTGATTTTTCCCGATGCCAATTCAGATGCAAAGCCAAATCGTTTTTTGGCCAAAATTCCGGCAGATATCCTTCCTGATGGTAATATTAACGCATTTTGTGAGTCAATTGAAACCGCAACTCGCAAAGCATGGATTCTTATTGCCCTAGAAGCATATCAAAATGCAAAACTTATCAATGGAAAGGCTGTTATTGATAAAAGTCTGCTTGATATGCTGCCAATTGAAAGCTGTCAAGACGTATTAGCTCGTATATCTAAAATAGCAGAAAAGCAGCTCATTGTATTTCCTGACATTTTTTGGGTAGCACTTCCATTCAATGATGATTATAAAGCCAAACATGACGAATTAAACATGCTCTTAGGTGGAATTAAAAACACTAGAAAATTTTGCCAATTAGATGAGCCTGCCGGACGTAAATGTTCATTGGATGGAGAGCGCAATGCCCTTTTCTACAGGGCTGGTGACAAAGGTAACAAGCCGGCTTTCATGGATTTTGATAAAGACGAGCCCTATAAAAAACAAATCATTAAAATTTCAAATTTAGTGGCGTTTAAGTTGAACCCTGGAGAGGCTTTGAGCGCAGTATCACTGGTAAAGCGGTTTTATAAGAGCAAAGAGTATTCAGGAGTAAATGCTTTTCCTTCGACAGCTAAAATTGCTTTGATGCACGCGTTGCATCAAATTGAAATGAGTGAGGACAAAAATGTTCTTCAGAAGTACGTAGGTATATTCGGCGAATCATGTGATGAACAGCTCTACTACGAAGAGAATCTGACTGAGAATTATTTTAATAAAAATGGAATTGCAAATGATCTCTTGCAAAAAGCAATCGATAATCACAATGAATTAAAAAAAGCATTTGCAATAAAAAAAATTTCTTTCCAGAAATATTACGCAATTATTGTTTTTGATGGCGATAGTTTTGGTAAACTTTGGGCGGGGGAGGGCCTTAAAGATGATCAGCAACTGGAGCGATTCCAGATTACATTAGCCAAACACCTTCACACATTTGCTCAAGAGGCAAAAAAAATACTAAACCATCCAAAAGGAATAGCTGTTTATGCTGGTGGCGATGACTTTTTGGGGTTTGTTAATTTGAACTATCTCTTCAAGGTTATGAGCGAGCTTCGTGTTGCCTATACTGATTTAATTGAAGCCCCGATTATAAAAGAGTTTAAATATAGTATTACTCGTTCGATTACTTTTACAGCCGGTGTGGCAATAGCTCATTACAAAGAACCGCTTTCTGTAGTGCTGGGAGAGGCGCGTGCAGCCGAAAAAGCTGCAAAAAAAGCATTTGAGAACGATGATAAAGACGCTTTTTCTCTTTCTGTGTTAAAGCATTCCGGGGAGTCCCTCCGTTGCTTTTACAAATGGAAATACAATGACCTTCAATTGACAGATGCACTTGGGAGGGTGGTTACAAAGCTTCAGGATGCTAACAACGGTTTTTCCAACACCTTCATCAAAAATATTGATCAAGAATTCAGACCATTGATGAATGAAAACGGCGAATATTCTGGAGGTACATTGCATGTTTTGAGTGAGTTAAATCGCTTGATCACTCGATCATCCAAAACCGGAAAAGACAACCCGGAAATCGGGGAATTACAGGAGAGTATCAAGCATATCTATGACAGCAATTGCCGTTACAACAAGTCGTTAGAAAATTTTCTCGTTTCTCTTCATATCTGTGATTTTATAACACGAAAGACTTCCGATGAGTAAAACGATTGAGCTTGAGGCTTTGGATACCCTTTTTTTTCGTGATGGAAAGCCTTTCACAATGGGTGAAGACTCGTGGGCAGAAGGCATATTTCCGCCTCTGCCATCCGTAATTTATGGCGCCCTGCGAACAGCTTATTTTTCTGAAGATATCGTGCGATTTAAAACAATCAAGACAAAGGATGATTCGGCACTTTTGAAAATAACGTCCTATTGCTACAAATATGGAAGCCGTATTTACTTTCCCATGCCATTGGATTTGATTGAAGTAGTCCACCAAACAAATAAAGGACCACGAAAAGAACTGCGTCTTCTCAAGCTTAACATTCATGATAAAGAGAACTTTACTTCCAGTGTGCCAACATCACATTTTCTGGAATCTGATACCAATAATTATGATGTGGTTGAGAATGGGATAATTAATTCACTTGATTTAGCTAATTATCTGGCTGTAAATATGTCATCTGCTGATTATCACAGTTTGAATGATTTTACATTTTCGGAGCCGAAAGTCGGTATAGGAATGAACAATGATACCCGCACCGCTAATGATGGGCAGCTTTATCGTGTAGGTCTGCAACGTCTGGATCAATTATCCTTTGCTGTCGGTTTTGACTTTGAGCAACTCGATAGCATTCCCGCAATGATACGTTTGGGTGGAGAAGGAAAAGCTGTTCAGTGCCAAAGTATAGAGAGTAAGAAGGTTCTTCAAAAAATATGTTTTCAAATGCCTTCGACGTCGGGTAAACGTTTCAAGCTCTATCTTGCAACACCAGCCTTGTTTACTGATGGCTGGAAACCGTCATGGATGACCACAGACTATTCCGAGCACAAAGGCATAAAAATTCGACTGCTTGCTGCTGCTGTAGGCAAGGCTGTTCCTGTCGGCGGATTTGACATGCAAAAAAAGGAGCCAAAAGCAATGCGGAAAGCAGTTCCTGCCGGGAGTGTGTACTATCTGGAGCTGGAAAACGAAACCGATAATAAGCGATTAGAGCAGTTGTTTCATCAAGAATCTATTTCAGAAATTGCTGAGAGTCAAAAACAGGGTTTTGGAATTACATTTGTAGGAGGAGTTTCATGAAAGTAATCACCACAGTCGGGACATCGATCTTTGAAAACTATCAGAAAGAAACGAGTAGGAAGCTGCCATTTTATGAAGAGCTTGAAGAGTCGTTTTACACGAACAGGGATAAACACAAAGATTATGTCAATCAGTTACAAACTGATAAGGTTTTTTTGAAATGGATCGGCAATAATTTAAAGAAATCCAGTGCGGAAATTTCCAGTCTGTTGGCTATTCAAGATGAAATTAACGACTCACTGGAAGTTTACTTGATTGCCACTGAAACTATTCTCTCGCGCATTGCTGCCGAAATTATTCAAACAAAACTGAATGAAAGCAACGAAGGAGGTCTAAAAACGATTAGTGTTTTCTTTGATGCGGATAAGGGAGCTCATGAATGTGATGTTATACAAGGATTGGATGTTAAAGATGCAGAGCATTTCAGTGATACCGGACTTCCGAATTTAATTGAACGCCTAAAAGTACTTGGTATAAATAATGAAAAAATAATTCTAAATATCACCGGGGGTTATAAGGGTTTGATTCCTTATTTAACGGTATTGGGGCAGATATACAGTGGCGTTGATGTAATGTATCTTTATGAGAATACTCAAAAGATCATTTCGATTCCTAAATTACCAATAAATTTTGATGCTGAATATGCAGAAGATTATGCTGTATATCTTGATTCGGAATATTTGACGATTCCTTTGAATGTAGATGTAAATAACGAATTGGAAAATAAAAAGCTCGTGTCAAAAGATCGAAACCGATATCGACTTACGGCAGGTGGAGAACTCCTAAAACATTATATTGATAAAAATAGTGCTTTTTTGGGTAAAACCACACTTGGGTTTAGTTTTGAATTGATCGTTTTAGAATATTATCAAAATAAATATCATAAAGAATTCAATATCAATCGTGGAGTAAAAAGTATTAATAATAAGTCAATCGGTAGCGATATTGATTTATTACTTGAAAAAAATAATGAATATATTTGTGTTTCGGTTAAGGCATTTAATAAAGTGAGAAGTCAGGATAGTTTTGTGAAAACAAAAAAACAATTTGAAGGCCATATAAAATATTTTAAAACTAATTCGCTAAGCCTTATATCATACCATCAAGTTATCTATTTATACAAAAACAGAGATATGGGTGAGGTTAATACTAATTTGTTGGAGCTTAAAAATCTATTAACTCACTCTTACCCTTCCGCTTTATTTGAGGTTTTCTACATCGAAATACCTACTGATACAATGGACCCCTACCAAAATATATTTAAGATGGGGTTAAATAAGAACTCAAGTATTAAACAATTTAGCTTATTTAATCATGTATAAAATAGCGGCTCCTGTTTTTCTGGTTTGTGAAACTCCACTGCATGCTGGGAGTGGTGATAGCCTTGGAGTTGTTGATTTGCCTATTCAGCGAGAACGTCACACTTCATTTCCGAAAATAGAAGGTTCCAGTCTGAAAGGAGCGATCCGCCAGGCATTTGAAGGTCAAAATCCAGAGTGTACTTCTGATGCATCTGAATATCAAACAGCTCTTGAATTAGCTTTTGGTCCAGAAAATGCTGGAGATAAGGGATATGCTGGTGCAATGGGTTTTACTGATGCACGATTACTGCTTTTCCCTGTCAAATCCATGAAAGGAGTATTTGCCTGGGTAACCTGCCCGAAAGTTTTGCAACAGTTTCACCGGGATATGCTGCTCACGGAATTCAAAGATCGTGATGAAATCGTCTATTCGTTGGCTGTGGAGGCATTAACAACTCCTGCGAAGTGCACAGAGGGTGTGTCAGGAAGCTGCAACTTATTCTTGAAATACGACTCGAATAAAATCGTTCTTGAAGAATATACTTTTGAAATTGAGGATAAAGAGAACCTGCAATTAGCGCACTTATTGAAATTTCTTGCTGAACAATTATTTCCTGTGCCAAGAGGTGAAGGCGAACCTGACAGTTATGCATTCTGGAGAAGTAAACTGATGACTGACGTTGTGGTGCTACCAGACGAAGACTTTACTGATTTTGTCAATCTTTCAACGGAAGTGATCACCCGAACCAAGATCGATAACGAAACCGGTACGGTAGCGAAGGGACAACTTTTTACCGAAGAGTATCTACCGTCAGAGAGCGTTATGTATTCACTTGTGCTTGCAAGTCCGATTTTTAAGAAAAACGATGCGGATAAAGGAATTTTCAACATGAGCTATGACAGCCCTTGTTTTACAGACTGTGAAAATGAGGAAAGCAAGGTGATGGAGTTTTTCAGGAAAGCTTTGCCGAAAGTCATTCAGGTCGGCGGTAACGCCACATTGGGGAAAGGATTGGTGAGAACAAAACCACTTTAAGGAGTGATACGCAAATGTCAGTACGTCTTGATAGTGAGAGAAATCGAGCAGAAACGGCTTTTAATGACGTCAAGGAAGGGAATAGCAAAGATTTTAGGGCGGAATATAAATCAATAGTGGTAAAAGCTCCGGCTCTCCTGAAAACGAACGGTCTTGTGTCAACTATTGCATTTCTGTTTTCAAAGCAACACAGCAGTTCTGGTGCGGCCCATAAATTACTTTGTAGCCAAATTGCCAGATGGTTGTCAAACAAGGGTATTGTGATCCTTGGTACTGGATGTTCTTGTGAGAAATTTGTTGAAATTCTTGTAAAAATGACCCGTTTGGAGGTTAGAAGAGCAACCAATGAAACGATTGCTTATTTGAACTGGCTTAAACGTTTTGCTGAAGGGATGATTGAAAAAGATGACGATGCATAATATAGCTGTACCATGTACTGCCGTTTTTAAAGGGTTTGTCCGTGACAGGCAAACCGAAACGGAGCTGCCTTATGGATTTCTGGCGATCAGGAATAGTTACGATTTGTTTATACATGCTTCTGTTCTTGGCAAAGCAGGTATTCCGAGAGATCAACAGATTAAAGATCTTGAAGTTGAACTATTGAGTGTTATAGAGACAGAAAAGGGGCTTAAAGCAGAAAAGATTCGTATGATAGGGCTTGCAACATCAGTGGTGCCTGTAACTGTTCAGGGGTTTCCTCTTCCCCAGGAAACAGGCTTTTCTTTTACAGGTGAAGCACAGAAGGTTGCGTATGAATGTGCAAAAAGCGGATCGCACTTGACAGAAAAAAAGAAAGAATATAAAAACACAGTCAAAAGCCTGCCGATGATGATTCGGCTCAATGGACTTAGTGCAACACTTGTCTACTTGGCTTGCCATGAAAAGGAACCATATCAGCGAATATATGCACATCTTGCAGGTAGATTATCTGCAATTGAAGTTGAATTATCTGGTGATACTGCGACAAAGATAAGGGATATACCATCCGATAAACTCAGAATGCTCACACTTGAAGCAGTGAACTTCCTTGGTTGGATAAAGCGTTTTTCAAGTGGGTTAATACCTGATTAATTTTAGTTTTATGGCAAAAGAAGGGAGAGAACCGGGCTCCATTCAAGACCAGTTGATTGCATTGGGATGTGCTACCCAAGAGCAGGCTTTGAAACATGCAAAAGAAACAAAGAATAATACCGATACAAATATGTCTGCTGACAGTTTAAAAATCAAAAATACTTACTTGCCTTTTGATACGATTGAGGCAATGGAAGATGTGCAGTCAATAGATAATTTTGCTTTAAAGCTTAACAAGGCTGCCCGGTTTGTTCCTAAAGATGAAGAAGATGGGAACAAGTTCAAGTTTTTTTACAAAGACAAGAAAAAACATGAAAAAAATTTTGAGATCAGGAGCGCTTATGGTTTAACAAATGAAGAGTTTGCTGGTCTTGCAGTACGTCACAGGAAAAGTGTTAATCAGCTAAATCTCTTGATTTCTGAACCTCCTTTATATTCTAAAATCGACTGGCGCATGATTGTCGGGCTGGGCAACGAGTCGGTATATGATACCTCCATAACCCTGCATCATGTGTATGGCATCCCGTATATTCCTGCAAGTGCAGTAAAAGGCGTTGTAAGAAGCTGGATTATTACCGAAAGGTTTGGCCGGGATGAAAAAGATGCGATCAAGGACAAAGGGTTCTGTGATGTGTTTGGCTGTCCACAAAAAATTGAAGGAACCAATTCCCATTACAATGAGGATAGACAGGGAAAAGTCTGGTTTTTTGATGCGTTCCCTCTCTCAGAGCCAAAGATTGAAGTTGATATCATGAATCCTCACTATAGGGATTACTACGCAGAAAAGAAGGTTAATAGTAATCCTGTTCCTCCTGCAGATTATTTAAAACCGAATCCAATTACATTTCTGACTGTTGGAGAGAAAGACCAAGGGGGGAACCCTTTGCAGTTTCAATTTTTTATCGGGATCAAGGAAAAAGATAATGAGCCAGTCGGAGCAGATTCAGCATTTCTTAAGGATTCAAATGGATTGCCGATCAAAGTCAGGAAGAAAGGCACAAACAAGTTGGCTTATGCATCCGCTGATACTAGACTGCTCAACATTACTGAGGCTTGGCTAAAAAAAGCTCTTGAAGAACATGGGATTGGCGCAAAAACGGCTGTAGGGTATGGGTATATGAAGGATTTTAAGATCGGAGAAGAATCATGAACTCCATAACGTTTACATGCGAAGTTGTAACGCCTATGTTTTTGGCTGGTGCTGATGGAATTGAGCTGGATCTTCGACCGCCGTCTATCAAAGGGGCTATGCGTTTTTGGTGGCGTTCGATGAACGGATATTTATCTATATCTGATTTGCGTAAACAAGAAGCAGATATATTTGGTGGAACTGATGAAAAGGTTGGTAGAAGTAAGTTATTAGTCAGGACAAGTCATCCGGAATTGACAGCGGTCAATCAACGGCCATTGCCACATCATACTGGAGGGGATAATTGTTTGATATGCAGGCAGAACCCGAGTGAAAAATATTGCAAGAAGGGCTATAAAAATCAAGCTATTCCGATTGGTTATAGGTATGAAACCAACCTATCTCTTACACGTGAGATAATTGTTAATCCTGATGATACATTCGATATTTGCAGGCTTGAGTCACTATTTCTATTGACATGTTTGTTCGGTGGTTTAGGGAAACGTAGTAGACGAGGATACGGGAGTGTCATAGTAAACAAAAAAAATGAAGCATTGTTTAATATGCCATCGACTTTGCAAGATGTTATGCTCCATTTAGGTAAATTTAATAGTCACTTTGAGTTTGACAATTCATACTGTCCTTCAAGTATAGTTCTTAGTAGATCATCTTTTCCAGAGCGAACATACCCATACATAGAATCAATTCAAATTGGCCAGAGAGTTTATCCGGATTACGACAGTCTTTTGCTTGAAATCGGAAAGGCATCACATGATTTTAAAAATAAAAATGATCATTCTCTAGGATATGCGGAAAAGGGAGATCGGCTAGCTTCTCCTGTTTGTGTATCAGTTTTAAAGAAAGGTCTGAAGGACTATCGTGCAATTATTACTACACTTCACATGGCTACAAAAGACGATAAGTTTAAAGTTAACAGACAGAAGCAGGAAAACTTTAAAAATGCCATTTTATAGTATTGGTTTTCATGCGTATAACCCTTGAACTATCCCACCGCAATCCGTCGATAACGCTGCCGGTCAATAACTCTTATCTGCTTTCCTCCCTCATCTACAACATCGTTGACCGAAGCTCAAGCGAGTATGCCGAACGGCTGCATGCTGAAGGGTACCGGCTGCAGAACAGGGCGTTCAAGCTGTTCACCTTTTCACCGCTGTACACGGCCAACCGGAGGAAGTGGGAGATGCATGGGGATGGAACCATGAGCACGAGGGAGCGGCTGCTGCATCTGACGATATCTTCTCCGAAAAGCGAGTTCATCGAGCATCTGGTGGTTGGACTGCTGCATGAACCGTTTGTTTCCGTGGGAAAAGAGCGCTTCAGGGTCGAGACCGTCAAGCGGCTCGATGCTCCCGAAATATCGGGCGATATGCGCTTTATTGCGCTCTCGCCCATTGTCTGCGCCACGAAGCGTGCCGGCGTTTTGTACGCCCAGTATCTGTTTCCCGACGATGAAGATTTCGAACGGGTGCTCTGCGAGAACCTCTGCCGCAAGTATGAAGCGCTCCACGGCAGGCCGTACTCCATAGACAACAGCACCTTCCGTTTCACGCTCGATCAGGACTACGCGGATCGCAAAAACGGCAAGATTCAGAAGCTCATCACCATCAAGGAGGGCAGGCCCGACGAAACCAAAGTGAAAGGTCTGCTTGCGCCCTTCCGCCTCGAAGCTCCGGCGGAGCTGATGGAGGTGGGTTACGAATGCGGGTTCGGCGAAAGGAATTCGCAGGGGTTCGGCATGGTGAAGGTTGATGTGAAGATTGTGGGCGGTGAGCGGGGGGAGGAAGTCAGTAGGCAGTAGCAGAAGAGGTGGGCGGTGAGCGGTATGCGGTTAGCAGGGGAAGATTGATGAGGATTGTAGGCCGTGGGCCGTTAGCTGTGGGTGGTGGGCAGGAAGATTGATGAGGATTGTGGGCCGTTAGCGGTTAGCGGGGGGAGGGAAGTCAGTTGGCAGTAGTCGGGATAAGAGGGAGGCCGAGGATTGTTCCTGAGGAATCGGAATTGGAATAACCGGTTAATATCTCCTGATATTTGACCGGCTTTTTTTATTTTAGAAGGATATTTTTCAATAAATCAAGCCCAACGCCATGCCCGAGGTTTTCCACTACCCCATGACCTATCCTTCCTGGTGGATGGACTCCTACTTTACCGTCACTTGGGTGCTCGGCATGCTGTTTCTCGCTGCCGGATGGGCTGTTTTTTTCAGGTACGGCAAGTTCACCTACGGGGTCGATCTGGGATGCCTGTGGAAAACCACGCTTCTGATCATCCTGACGACCATCGCTCTCGGAGCGCCGAACTACTACAATACCCGCTTTGTCGGCGAGCACGGCCAGGACGGCGATTCCGTAAGGATTGCCGGTGAGGAAGTGCTCTATCTCGACCGCAGGGGCAACGAGAAAAAGCTGAAGCTCCAGGATATCACGGCGATCTACCAGGAGCCGATAACCTACAACCCGCCGCCGAAAATTTTCGTTGTCGCCGGAAAGGCCAGGGTGAAGGATTCGCTCTTCGTGACCAGAAACCTTCAGGGTTTCGAAGCCTTTCTCACAGCGCTGTCCGGGAAGACCGGCGTTCCCGTCAAACGGCCCTGATTTCCAGTCCATCCGATATGCTCCATTCGGGTAAAGAGCCTGCGGTTCTGGTTGTTGAAGCCGGTAACACCACAACCACCTTTGCGGTTTTCCTCGACGGTCTCGTTGCCGATACCGTGACGATTTCCACGGACTCCCTTTTTGCGCCCGATCAGCTGCCGGAGTTGCTCCATCCCTTCGGGGACGCGTATCCCGGCATGCGGGACGCCGTGCTCTGCAGCGTGGTGCCGGGGGTGTCCGCAGCCGTTGTCGGCCAGCTTGCGCAACTGCTTCCCGGAACCGTGATGCAGGTAAGCTCGCGCCTGAATCTGCCGTTTCTCCTGCAGTACGACTCTCCGGAATCGTTCGGCGCCGACAGGATCGCGCTCTGCGCCGCCGGAAGACAACTTTTTCCAGGAAAGGCCGTCATCGCCCTCGATATCGGCACCGCCATAACCTTCGACGTGCTCGACGGCTGCGGATCCTACCTCGGTGGATTCATCATGCCAGGCCTCGACCTCATGGCCCGTTCGCTCCATGAGCGGACCGCGCAGCTTCCGCTTGTGGCGATCGCGCCTCCGGAGGAGCTTCTCGGCCGTTCAACCGCAGCCTGTATCAAAAACGGGATTTTCTGGGGATGTGTGTCGCAGATCGACGGGCTGACCGCCCGGATCATGCGGACTCTCCTGGATCAGGGCCAGGTCGCGCCCGCCGTGATCGCTACGGGCGGCAACGCCCCCTCGGTCGCGCCGCTTCTCCAGGTCGAGACGCTGCTGGTGGAGCATGCCGTCGCCAGAGGGGCGCACTATCTGTACCAGCTTAACCGATAGTATTTCCTTCAGAGAAGAACCTGCGCGCATCCTCTATCGCCCGCAACACCTCGCGATCCTCGACATTCTCCTCCAGAAGAAAAGCCTCTCCGGGTTTTTTCAGCAGTACGAACCGCAGCTTGCTGTCGAGTTTCTTCTTGTCGGAGAACATGTTTTCAAGCAGGGCTTCTGTGCTGTGCATAAGAAAGCGGCGTTCGAGGAGTCTGCGGGGAAAGCGGAAGCGGGAGATCAATTCGAGACCGGAGCGCATGGCGTCCACAGGGAGGTAGCCGAGATTATGCGAGAGACAGAGCGCACAGGCCATGCCGATCGTGACCGCTTCACCGTGACGGATATGGCGGTATTCTGCAAGCTTTTCGAGTCCGTGTGCGAAGGTGTGGCCGAAATTGAGCGTTGCCCTGAGCCCGGTGGTCTCCCTGAAATCCTTCTCCACCACATCGGCCTTGATGAAGGCGCTGCGCCGGACCGCTTCGCTGATGAAGGGCTCCTCGAGTGCCGTTATCCGGTCGAAATGCATTTCGAGCCATTCCAGAAAAGCGCTGTCGGCGATGAATCCGTATTTTATCACTTCCGCCATGCCGCCGAACACCTCCCGACGGGGAAGGGTCCTGAGGAAGGATGGATCGATCAGCACCAGTTCGGGCATATGGAAAAAACCGATGAGGTTCTTGCCGAGCGGATGGTTAATGGCAACCTTGCCGCCGATGGAGCTGTCGGTCATGGCCAGAAGGGTGGTGGGGCACTGAACGACCGGAAGTCCCCGGTAGTAGCTTGCGGCGATGAAGCCGCCGAGGTCGCCCACTACGCCGCCGCCTACGGCCAGAAGATTCCAGCTCCGGTCGACGCCGCCCTCGATCATGCTGCCGTAGAGGCGGTACGCCGAACTGAAGCTTTTCGATGTCTCCCTTGCCGGTACCGAGAGTTCGAGCAGCCGGAATCCCTGCTCCTCAAGGGCGCCGATAACCCTGTCTCCGAAAAGGCGACGGGTGTTTTCGTCGAAAAGTACGACGGTTTTCCGGGCAAGGCCGTGCTTTCGGTACAGCTCTGCCGCTTCCGAAAGTACCGGGGTTCCTACGATGATATTGCTGCTCAATTGTCTGTCTGGTTACGGTTTGTTCCGGCCCTGCTGCTCTGCCTGGCGGACATGGCGGTTGATTTTTCTGGTCAGTTCCTCGACCGTGGAGCCGATTCGCCGGGTGTCGGTCTGCACCGTGAAATCGGCCGCCAGGTATCGCGGTTCGCGTTTTTCGAGAATGGCGGATATTTTCATTTCGATCTCTTCCCGCGAAAGTCTCCGGCCGTTCTCTCCCCTGAGCAGGGGACGGTCGGTTTTGAAGCAGAGCCGTTTGGAGAGCGACCGGGCGGTTGATTTCAGGTAAACGAGCGTTCCGTGCTTCCTGACGAAGTCGAAGCAGTCGTCGTTTTCAAGCACGCCGCCCCCAAGCGACACCACCATCTCCTCCTTCACGGCAAGCTGCTGCAGTGTTTTCAGTTCCATCATCCTGAAAGCCGCTTCCCCCTCTTCGGCAAAAATTCTCGTAATGGATTTTCTGGCGCTCCGTTCGATAGCCTGGTCGAGGTCGAGGAACTCGTAGCCGAGACAGTTGGCAAGCAGCGGCCCTATGGTCGATTTGCCCGAACCGCTGAACCCGGTGAGAAAGATAAGCGAGTGGTGCTTCATGACTCAAGCCTGCTATCGGCAACGCCTTCCGCAGTTTTCCGGCGTGTACAACCGCGAAAACCGGCTCAAGGGCATTCTGAAAAAGAGGTTACATGTTTTCATATGCGTGAAATATAGCAAAAAAGGGAAAGCTACGAGGCACCTGTATTTATTTGTTCCGCCGCTCCGGGCGGTTTGGCCGGACGGGCTGCGCCACCTATTGCACTGAAGAGTGTTTTCCGGAACTTCCCGTGGCCACGGCAAGCTTCAGGGCCAGGGTGGTCATGCGGCGGCCGGCTTTCCTGTTTGCGACGGCCATGGCGAGCGCTTTGGGCTCGGCGACAATCACCACCAGCTTCTTGCCTCTGGTAACAGCCGTATAGATCAGGTTCCGTTCGAGCAGCGTGAAGTGCTGCATGCCGAGAGGAATCACTACGGCCTGGTATTCGGATCCCTGGCTTTTGTGGATGCTTGTGGCGTAGGCAAGCGCAAGCTCGTCGAGTTCGCCGAACTCGTAACGCACCGGACGCCGGTCGAAATCGGCAACCATCGATTCCTCTGCGGTATCGATCGAGGTGATCATGCCGATATCGCCGTTGAACACCTCCTTGTCGTAGTTGTTCACCATCTGGATAACCTTGTCGCCGGGGGAAAAGGTTGTGCCGAAACGGGATATTTTCGGTTCCGCGCTGCCGTTCAGGGCCTGCTGCAGTTCGGCGTTCAGTGCCCTGGAGCCGAGTCCTCCGCGATTCATGGGCGTCAGCACCTGGATATCCCTTACCGGATGAAAGCCGAAGCGCGCAGGAATGCGTTCGGTTACCATCTGCATCAGTTTCTGGTGGATCTCTTCGGGCGTCGACGCCCTTACCACATAGAAGTCCGAAAGCTCTTCTCCTTCGGCGTTCAGCGGGATCTCGCCGTTGTTGATGCGGTGAGCGTTCACGATGATCTGCGACTGTGCGGCCTGCCGGAAAATCTCGGTAAGCGTGACAACTGGAACGCATCCGGATGCGATAATGTCGGTGAGTACCGCTCCCGGACCGACCGAAGGGAGCTGGTCGACGTCACCCACCAGGAGCAGGGCGGCTTTTGCCGGAACGGCAGAGAGCAGCTGGCTCATGAGTACGATATCGACCATGGAGGTTTCGTCGACAACCACCATGTCGGCTTCAAGCGGGTTGCCTGGGCCTCGCTTGAACCCGCCGGTGAGCGGATCGAATTCAAGCAGGCGGTGAACGGTTTTCGCATCCATGCCGGTCGACTCCGAGAGCCGTTTCGCGGCCCGGCCCGTCGGAGCGCAGAGGGCGATTTTCGATGTTTTTTTCCGGATAACTCTCAGAATGGCATTGACCAGCGTGGTTTTTCCTACGCCGGGTCCGCCGGTGATGACGGTGACCTTGCTGGTGAGCACCAGCGCGAGCGCCTCTTTCTGGGAAGGGGAGAGCCGGAGGCCGGTCTCCTTTTCAACCTGTACGACGGCCTTGCCGCAATCGATCTCCTTCCATGGCGGCTTTCCCTGCAGAAGGGCGGCAAGCGCCGCGGCGCTTCGCTCCTCGGCCCGGTGAAGCGGTGCGAGGTAAAAAATTTCGCCGGCCTCCATGACCTCGCGCACCAGATTGAATTTTCCCGTTTCCAGGGCGATGGCCTCTTCGATGATCGGCTCGGAGATGTCGAGTATCGCCGTCGCCTCACGGACGAGCTGCTCCCTGGGTACCGCACAGTGACCGTTTGCGGCAAGCTCCTGCAGCACGTGGCGTACGCCGGCTTCTGCCCTGATGAGCGAGTCCCGGGCGATGCCGAGCTTCGAGGCGATGGTGTCGGCGGTCAGAAAACCGATGCCGTCAATATCGAGGGAGAGCCGGTAGGGGTTTTCGGAAACCTTGCCGATGGCCTCCTCCCTGTAGGTTTTGTAGATGCGGTATGCGCGAGCAATGCCTACCCCGTGGGACTGGAGAAATACCATGATATCCCGTATGGCTTTCTGTTCCTCCCACGATTTCGTGATGATCTCGAGCCTTTTTTTACCGATGCCCCCGACATCGAGCAGCTTTTCGGGGTCGTTGTCGAGAATGTCGAGTACCCCGGTCCCGAATTTTTTAACCAGTTTTTTTGCGTAGAACGCGCCGATTCCCCGTACCATGCCGGATGCAAGGTATTTTTCGACGCCTTCGGCGGAGCTCGGCGGTACGATGGCAATCTGGTCGGCCTTGAACTGCATGCCGTGCACCCTGCTGTTCTGCCAGCTGCCAGTGCACTCTACAAGCTCTCCGGGCGAAACGGCCGGGGTGGTGCCCACAACCGTCACCGGTTCCCGATTGCCTTTTGCCCGGATTTTCAGTACCGAGAAACCGTTTTCCCCGTTATGGTAGGTTATGCGTTCAACCGTTCCTGAAAGGCGTTCCCTGGTGTGTCCGGAAGCCTCGTCCTGAATGGTCTCTCTGGGGTGTGTCGCCATGAGCCTTTAGCATGAAGGTGGTTCGCTTACCCGTTATAGTACAAAATAATATGGTGCAGCGTTATCATATTGTACCGTAACCGGAAAAATCATAGCTTCCGCCATTTCAGTTCCATCAGTCATGCATCCCTTGCTGCGCCATGAAAAATCTCTGCATCATAAAAGCCGGCACGACCTACCGTTCTACGCTGCAGGCTTTCGGGGATTTCGAGGACTGGATCGGGGCGGTCGCAGAGGAGTCCGGAATGCCGCTTCGGGTCGTCGATGCCGCAGGGGGCGAGTCTCTTCCACCGCCATCGCTTTGCTGCGGCGTGATCGTTACGGGATCGCATGCCATGGTTACCGACAACCTTCCCTGGAGTCTGGCCATAGAGGCATGGATTCCTTCGCTGCTTGCAGGCGGGGTGCCGTTTCTTGGTATCTGCTACGGTCACCAGCTGCTCGGCCGCGCCCTGGGCGGCAGGGTTGGGTATAATCCACGTGGGCGTGAGATCGGCACGGTTCGGGTTTCGCTTGCCCGGGAAGCTTCCGCCGACCCACTTTTCAGGGGCGTCGGCGCGCATTTTCATGCCCATGCCATCCACGAGCAGTCGGTGCTCGAACTGCCTTCGGAGGCCATTCTTCTTGGCGGCAACGCACACGATCCCGTGCATGTTTTCCGGGTCGGGCAGTGCGCATGGGGTGTGCAGTTTCATCCCGAATACACGGTTTCCGTCATGAAGGAGTATATCATGGCCGAAGGGGAGAGCCGTTCCGTCGAGCTTCTGGCCGAGGTCCGCGATACCCCCGATGCGCGGCTCGTTCTTTCGAATTTCGCATCCCTTGCGGCCAGTCACTGCTGAAGCGCAGAGGAAAAAGATACCCTGTAGAAGCTGTTTTCTCGTGTCCGCTTGTTAAATTGAACAATTTCGGAGTAACAGGTGGAGCGACCGGTTAGCGCCCGGTTGCAAAAGGAATCAACATCGATGAGCAGTTCACGTCCGGCCTCACTTCCTTTCAGCAGATCCGTCATGATTGCCGACAAGCTTATCTGTGCCGGAGTGCTTCTCTCACTCGGATTCAGCGGCCTGCGCGCAGATCTTACGATGGTTGCGGTCTACGTTCTGCTCTATCCCTATCTCTACATCACCTCCCGCCGCCAGGCCGTGCGTCACCTGCTTGTCGCCTCGCTTGTCGCCTGCTGCTGGTTTTTTATCGCCAAGGGGCAGTACGGCTATAACCGTGAAATGCTGCTTATTGGCGGTTATACCGTTTATCCGCTTTTTGCCTGGGCTGTAGGCCTTTTCGGGGTCTACCTGATGTACTCCTACTGGGTAAGGATTTTTCCGAACCGCACGCTGCCCGGCAAACTGGTTTTTTTCGTGGTGCTTTACTGGTCGCTGCTTTTTGGTTCCGAAATACTTGCCTACCACTATTTCCATTTCCGCAATATCGCTACGGCAAATTACGCAGGCCTGCCTCTGGTTGACTGCATTCATGTGCCGGGATGGATGCAGGCGGCCTATCTTCTCAACGGTCCGCTCTATTTCCTCATCTGCGAGTTTTCAGGTTTTGCCGATCCGAACATTCCGGTGCGCGCCGCACTGCCCCGGTGAGGGTTCATGCCACATAATTGCAGGGCGCTTCTGGTAATTCGGCGTCAAATCGTTAGTTTTCAAAAGACAACCGGAGCGGTTCATTAACCCGGTGCATGCCCAGCATCGGGAAAACTCCCTCCAATTGAGGTTCCTTTTTTTACAAAGCAGGTTATATCCGGCCTTATGATCGACAACACCAGTAAACCGGTCACCGGCGCCGAACTCGGCGAACTCGAGGCTTTCCTTTGTTCCGTCCCGACGCCCTCCGGAGCTATGGATCTCGACATGCTCGACGGTTTTTTTGCCGCTCTTGCTTCCGGTCCGGAGCGTCTCCAGCCGGAACAGTGGCTTCCTCTGGTGTGGGGGTCCGAAGCCGGCTCCCCACCCGATTTCGCTTCGATAGACGAGATGCAGAACATGCTTTCGATCATGGTGCGCTACAGGCAGCTTGTCGAAACCGTGCTTCTCCTTGACCCCGAAAGCTATATGCCCCTTTTCAGGAGGTGTTCGTTCGGAGACAGCCTGGAGGAGAGAGCGGCTGTAGAGAACTGGGCCAGGGGTTTTCTTCTGGGCATCGAGCCGCTGCGGGAAACCTGGCAGCCGCTCTTCGAGGAGGATACGGAGTTCTCTGCCCTTGCGCCGCTTTTTCTTCTGGCCAATATCGCGGGTGAGGGCGATATCGATGAGGCGCAGTGGTTGCAGTGCCGTGACGGCGTTGCCGAATGCGTCAGGGCGATATACCGTTTCTGGACGCCGTTCCGCGGCAAAACCGGAAAAATCCAGCGCTCTTCATCGGAGGAGCCTGACGACTGGCGCGATGACGATTTCAGTCAGGAGTGTCAGTGCCGCCGGGATAAAGGGTAAGTTTGCATGCGACTTGATTGAACCATGATGGATACCAAGGTATGGCCGAAACGAGTGTTGTCATTACCGGAAGTTCCCGGGGGATAGGCTTCGGACTGGCGGAGCAGTTTCTTCTGCGGGGTTGCCGGGTTATGGTGAACGGGAGTTCCGCCGAAACCACACTGGCCGCTCTCGAACGCCTTTGCCGTTACAAAGACCGGGTATGCGGCGTCGCTGCGGACGCGAGCCGCCGCGAAGGGCTGCTTCTCCTGCATCGCGAGGCTGTAGCCCGTTTCGGCGGTGTGGATATCTGGGTCAACAACGCAGGAGTCAGCCACGAGACCAGACCGGCATGGGAGCTCGATGCGGAAACGGTGGAGAGGGTGCTGCACTGCAATATCGACGGGGTGGTGCACGGCACCATCATCGCCTTTTCTGAAATGCGCAAGAGGGGAGCAGGGAAGATTTTCAATATGGAGGGGTTTGGAAGCGACGGATTCATGCTCGAAGGGATGACCCTTTACGGCACCACGAAAAGCGCCCTGACCTATTTCACCCGCTCTTTTTCCCGTGAGGCCCGTTCATCGGGAGTGCAGGTCGGCACGCTCAGTCCCGGCATGGTGGCGACCGATCTTCTGCGCATGACGGCAGGCGGCGACTCGCCGGAAAGCCTTAAAAAACGCAGGTTTTTCAATGTAATGGCCGACGACGTCGAAACCGTATCGGCTTTTCTTGCCGTCCGGATGCTTGCCGCACGGGAGCCTTCACCCGAAATCAGATGGCTGACGAAACCCAGAATGCTCGGTAAACTCCTGCTTGCCTTGTTCCGGAAACGGGACTTTTTTGCAACGCCGGACGGCAGGGGCTCATAAGGGAAGTCCGTACTCTTTGAGAATGACCGGTACATGGGCAGGAACCAGCCTCTCCAGGAGATTCGGAAGCCGTGACCTGACGTAGTAGTAGTGGCGGATCATGTGGTAGTCGGCCGAATAATGGGCGAACCCGATGCCTTTCGGGCCGATGAAACCCATGGTGGTACTGAGCAGGTCTCCTATCCACCGGGGTATGAGCGGATCTGCCGAATAGATTTTGCCGGTGTCCTGCATCTGTTCGATAATGCCTCCCGCTGTTTGCCTGATAAAACCCTCGCACTCCCATTTTCCCCATTCGGGAAAACGGTCGAGTTCATCGTCGACGAGTTCGAGCAGTTCCTTGCCTTTTTCTGTCCGAACCAGCACCCATTGCCGGTCCTGTTGTGGCGTGAGTTCAGCGGCAAGGTAACCGATCGTGATGTCCGAAAGGCTGTTCAGATAGTCGAAACAGCACATGCATGCCTGGGGAAAAATGGCGGGATCCGAAAGCTCCTGCGGCAGGCTGAAGTAGGGTATTTTTTCCGTCGAGCCGTCGCTGTGGCGGATGTGAATCCGGAAATCCTGCATGAACTCCATGTGCCGGGCCGTCCCGGCAGAAGCCGAAATCCGTTCGAGAACCCATGGCCACCGGTTCCGGTCCATGTTGTCGACACAGGGAATGCCGATGGTCCGGATCTCCATCTTCTGCAGATAGGGAAACCGTTCACAAAAATCCCGGAGCATGTGCAGATGGCATGCCGCTCCTATTACCAGAATCTTTTTCAATCCCTTGCGGTATGCCGTCTCAAGAGAACGCAGCACAGGAGAGAGTACCGGTTTGTTGCCTCTTGAAGCATAAATCTCTTCACTGCTGCAGGCAAGCACGGGAAGAGGAAAAAAGTGCTGTTCCGCATGCCGGTGCAGCGTCACAACGCCATCAACAAGCTTCCGCTCGAAGGCCCTGAGCGCCATCGCTGTAATGATGCCACTCCACTGGGCATCGAGTATCCGCCGTTTCAGACGGGCGGTAAACCGTTCGGTTGTAATGCCGAAGCGCATTTCAACCGGGTCTTCAAGACTTCTTTCGCGTCCGAAGAGCTGCCGTTCGAGATTTCCGAGCCAGCCGTTTCTGAAGACACAGCTCTGGAGGCTTTCCTGCGTCGGCCATTCCTGAATCGAGCAAAGTCCGCATGAACTGCATATTTCTTTTTCCATCTGTGGCGCCGGTAATGAAGTGAATGTTCGAACGGAAAGATACTCATATAAATACCGGCGTCAACACCGGTTTGCGGCGCTATGTTCTTGTTCGTATTTTCAGGGAAAAAGGGATGAGCTTTTTTGGCAGGCAATGAACTCATTCCGATAGAATCTTCAGGGGGGCTAACCGGAGAAAACCATGGACGCTGTCGCAGGATTTTTGCAGGAGAGGATGGCAACGGCATACCAGGAACAGACGTGGGCTGTGGCGCTTGCCGGCTCCCTGACCCTTTTTATTGCTGCAAATGCAGGCCTCATGCTGACCTGCTTCAGAAAATGGCTGCTCCAGGCGGCCCTTTTTGCGGTATCCTGCAGTGCTCTTGCGATTGTGTTGAGCCGTCATTTCATCTATATGTATTACGACGGATGCCTGAAAACCCTGCTCGCGGGTTCGGCGTTCGCCTCCGCCTGCCCTTCCGGAAGCCTCTCCCGGCTCTCGGGCCAGCTGGCCCTCTATTCCGGGGTCTCTTTTTACCTGATGATCGTCGTCGGCCTCTATCTGTTTGCCGCACGCCTGATAGCGGTTACGGAGTATCCCGCTGAAAAGCGGCGGTGAGAGGGCAAACGACATCTCTCTGCCGGTCATGTTTTTTTGTCAATTCAATCAAAATATCCCTATGGCATCTTCAGCAGCGTATACGATACCTGTCGACAAGGGTGCGGTGACCGGTGCTCTGAAGAGGCTGATCGCACGGAAGAAAGGCATTGAGAACTGGCAGACCGGTGTTCTTCTCAGGCACAGGCTGCGGGAGGATCTGCGTTTCACCGACGCGGGCGTTCGTGCGCTCACGCCGGACCTGAACGATTGCTTCCGGACGGTTTCGCTTGCCCTGACTCCCGGAGAGACAGGGCCCTGCCGTACCGTCGAGGAGCTTGCCCGGCTGGTATGGGCCGCTGTTCCTGAAGAGTACAAAACCAACAGCTAAACTTTACCGCATCATGAGAATAAGCCCGGCCATTCTTCTGTTTTTCCTTCTGGTCAGCATTTCTCCGGTTCATGCCGCCGTCGTCGAGGAGTTCGATGCCGACGGTAACGGCCTGATCGAACCGGGCAGTGAAATAACCGCGCTCCTGAAAAGCACCGTAACGGTTCCCTATGCCGCCATCGACACGAACCGGGACGGAAAGGTTGACCGGCAGGAGTCGGAGGCGCTCGACCGGAAGCTCGACGAGGATATCTCTTTCAGGCTCGAGGAGTACCGGGAGCTGCTTGGCGACTCCGCAGGCATGCCGATTGCCGATGTCAACCGCTTCATCGGAGGCCTGCCGACGTCTGCCCCTCCTGAGGCATCCGGCAACGGACGCCTGCTTGTCCGCCGCGATTACGAGAATATCGGCGTGATGGGCCAGAGCAAGGACCCCTCTACCGTGAAAGGCGCCTGGGTAGCCTATACGAAAGATTACGAAAACAGGAACGACATCTGGCAGTTACGCGGTTCTGCGATGTACCTGCTGCGGAGCGAAACCGGTTTTGCGCCTTCAGGCGACAATGGTGGCGTGACGGCCTGGAGTTTTGTGCCCGGCGTCTCTTTCGACCGGGTATCGAACAGCAATGAAAACTATACGGACGTCAACTCCCTGACATTCCGGCTGGGTTCCGAAGTTGAATACATGGGCGGCGGATTTTCCGATGCCCAGTATTTCCGCCTGAATCTCGCCTATGCCTCGGATTTCGATCTGGAGAGCGGGGTGCTGGCCCTCGAAGCCCAATGGGAGCCTGTCGATACCGATATTGGCATGGGGGTGGGCCGATCGGTTCTCGGAGGACTTTTCGATTTTCGCTGGAGGCCGATTCTGCATGCCGAAGGGGGCAGGGTGATCGAACGGGGCGACAAATACTGGCTTGTCGAGGACGAGAGCTTTTTCAGGGCAGGTCCGAAACTGCACGCCGACCTCTGGCCGCTGTTTCTGGAGCGCGTAAGGATCGGTTTAGACTGGCAGTATCTGCACGGTTTCAGCGGTTATCCCGGCCATGTGCGGCTGTTCGAGAGCGATATCAGTTATGCCCTGAACGAAAAAGGAAACTACGCCATCGGGTTATCCTACCGGAAAGGCCGTCTGCCGCTTACCTTCGAAAAGGTGGACGACCTGACCCTCGGTCTGTCGGTGAAGTATTGAAAGGCGGACTTTTCCGGCAGGGGGGCGCTTCCTGAAAGAGCCGTGCGACGGTTATCGAGGCGGCCGTTCATCGGGGGGAGGAACCGGCAGCTCCCGCTGATTCCATATGGCGAAAACAGTAGGGATTCGCGTGAGGCTTTCCGGTATAGGCTATGGACATGGTTGTGCATCCGCCCCCGCACTCTTCGGCCATGGCGCATCCGCTGCAGGTTTCTTTCATGTCGTCGGCCGTATAGCTGCGCGTGTCTGAAAAAGCTCCTTCCCTGAACCAGACAGACCATAACGAATCCTGTCTGAGATCTCCTTCGATCATCGAGTCCGGCCATGAAAGGCACCCCTTGACCAGTCCATTGCTCATGATGCCGCAGGTAGAGACGCCTGCGCTGCATCCGGTCCATGGCACGGTATCGTGGGTGTCGAGTTCCGAAAAATAACCTACCCCGTCGGCGCCCATGATCTGCATGCCTGAGGGTTCGGCGGATTTTTGCCTGTCGTGGATGAATCGCCCGAGCTGCAGATACTGTTGCGCCGAGAGCTGCATCTCCGTTTGTTGTCGCGAGCGTCCGAACACGAACAGCGGCTGCAATTGCCATCGTTTGATGCCCATGGAGCGAAACTGATGTTCCATCGCCTCGAGTTCACCGAGGTTATGGGCATTGACCGTCGTTATGAGGGTGATCTCAATTCCTGAATCCAGCAGCCGCCGGATGCCGTCAAGCAGCCGGTCGTGCAATCCGGTTTTTCCCCGCATCCGGTCATGGGTTTGGCGCATTCCGTCGATACTTACGGCAATCGCGCCGATTCCTGTTTCGCGAAATTGACGGATCACTTCTGCCGTTACGATGGTGCCGTTCGTTACCATGCCGGCAAGAATTCCCGATTCCCGCAACCGCCGGGCAAGAGGCATCCACAGAGGGCTCAGGAGCGGTTCGCCTCCGGTAAAGACGACTTCCTGAACCAGCAACTCCGGAAACTGATCGCAGATCAGCAGCGCCTCCTTTTCCGAAAGCTCGTCCGATCTTGCGGCGCCTGCCGACGATGCGCAGTGCAGGCACCGCAGATTGCACGCAAGCGTCAGTTCCCAGCCAATGATTAACGGAAAGCTCTCAAAGCTGCTCATGGTGTTTCGTGCTTGCGTTTTCTGGAACCTCTTCCCCGCCTCATACGCAGAGTCCGCGTTACTTCGCCTTGTTCAGGAATGATTGAACCGAGATGTAATCGCCCGCACGCACAACGATCTCCCGTCCCATCACCACATCGTCGGCGAAGTTCCTGATGGTTGCGGCAATAGCTGCCGGAGGCTCTTTCCCTTCAAGCATATATTGCTGGAGATGGGTTTTTACGGCTTTTGTGAACTTTTCGTCGACGCCCTTGGCGATGAGCACCCTGATCTGCGACATGTCGAGACCTTCGGGTGGCGGATAAAGGTACATCACCCTCCACTTTTTGATAAGCAACTGTTCCTGCAGGGAGTACATCAGTTTCATGTTCTCCAGGAACTGCGGAGATGTTTTTGGCATCAGTCTGCCCTCCTTTTTTACCTTTGGGGTTATTGATAAAAAAGACACCCGCCCGAGGCGGGAACTTCCGGTCGCGGTTTTCCGGGGAAAACCGTTGTACTGCTTACTGCTGCTGATACTGGGGGTACTGACAGGGATCTCTACGGGTAAAGTACTGTAAGGGGAGGATAAATGCAAAATCCATTTCGGGGCGTCCTGACTTCCGCGGAGGAGTGTCGCAATCGCCGCCCCTTCAGAGGTAGACGGCGTAGTAGTAGACGTTTTTCTTGATCTCGCTGATGACGAATCGGTAGCTGGTTTTGTTTTTCCACCAGAGCAGCGCGTTCCACCAGTCTGGTTCGGTAGGGACGAGGATGATTTTTTTCGAAGAACCTTCGAATACCCTTCCCCAGGTCTGGTGAATACGGAGCATGTGCGGGGGATCGCTGACGACGATGGCGCTGTTCCATCCGTTTTTATGCAGGGTTTCCGCGGCGTTTACGGCCTCCTCCCAGGTGGTTTCGGATTCGGTGTCGACCTTGATGGCTTTTTTGGGTACGCCCAGCGCTCTCATGCGGCGTTCCCGCCAGTTGGGGTGCCCGGGCCGGTAGAAGCGGGCGTCGATGCCGGTCAGGAGCACTCTGGATGCATAGCCCTCCTTGTAGAGCGCGGCGCCTTTTTCAACCCTCAGGCCGTTGTCACCGCCAAGTACCACAATGACGTCGGCTTTTTCGGGTTTTTCGGCCGGGAAGGAAACTACAAAGCCGAGACACAGGAATACCAGTCCTGCAAGGGAGGCAAGAGAGAGAATGAGGAACGTGATGAAACTGAAAAAGGCTTTTATCATGCGTGCTTCAGGAAATTGCTCATGCGACGTTCATTGTGGGCTATCCTGCTTCAGCGGCAGCTGACGGCAGCCGAGGCTGAATGCTTGTTGATGATGGCATTTTTTACGGTATCTTGCAAAAAAAATCGATAAGGAAACCTCCCGAGCCGGTGTTCCCCGGCAGGATGCGCTGCCGGATTTCCGCATCTTTTTCTTTTTCCCGGCAAATAGTACCTTGTCCATGTCGGATGTCCTCTTTACCGTTGCTCCTTGCTCCTTAATTTATGAAACGTTACGGTATTTTTTCATTGCTGCTGTTCTTCTGCGTTCTCGCAGCCTCTCCTCTCCAGGGCGCGGCGTTCAGAAGCGGGATCGACGTACTCGAAGATTCGGGTTGCCGTGAACTGAAGGGGAAAACGGTCGCGCTCGTCACCAATGCGGCAGGCCTCACCTCGGCGGGCGGGAGCAATTACGCGGTATTGCTTCGCAACGCCATCGACCTGAAGTTCATTATGGCGCCCGAGCACGGGTTTGCCGTGAATGTCGAGGCCGGGAAAAAAACCGATGGTATGCTGATCGGTGACGGGCTCAGGGTCTACTCGCTTTACGGATCGTCGAAAAAGCCGGATGCAGCCCTCCTGAAAACCGTCGATATCGTGCTTTTCGATCTTCAGGATGTCGGCGCCCGCTGCTACACCTATATATCGACCATGAAGCTTGTCATGGAGGCCTGCATGGAGGCTGACCGCGCCTTTATGGTGCTCGACCGTCCCAACCCAATCTCGCCGCTCGAGCAGGAAGGGTTCATGCTCGATAAAGGGTATGAATCGTTTGTCGGGGCTGTCGACGTGCCGTTTCTTCATGCCATGACCGTCGGCGAAATCGCCATGCTGCTGAAAAAGAACCGTTTCCCGAAGCTGGATCTTCGGGTGGTGAAGATGGAGGGATACCGCAGGGAGCTGTTCGGCGATGAACTTCCAGGGTTCGCTTTTGTGAGCCCTTCTCCCAATATCAGGAACATCGAGACGGCGATTGTTTATCCGGCAACGGTTATGCTCGAAGCTACGGCGGTGAGCGAAGGGCGGGGAACCGATGCGCCTTTCCTGCAGTTCGGCGCCCCGTTCATCGATTCGGCCGGACTGTTACGGGAGGTTCGGGCCAGTCGGCTGCCGGGTGTGGAGTTTTTTCCTGTCCGGTTCATTCCGAAGTCCGGAAAATTCAGGAATGAAGTGTGTTTCGGTTTGAAGCTGAAGGTTTCCGACAGGAAGCGGTTTTCCCCGTTTGCCACTTCGGCAGCCGTGCTCCTTGCCCTGCAGAAGCTCTATCCCTCCAGTCTCGGGCTGATGAAGGATTCCGGCGCTTTTTTTGACCGCCTTGCGGGAACGCCACGCTTCCGGGAGATGATTCTTGAACAGGTTCCTCTTGAGGTTATCCTGGAGGCAAGCCGCAGGGATGTGCAGGAGTTCGGGCGAATGCATCCGGCACGTTATATCTATCCCGAGCCGTAGCCTTTTACGGCAAGGCGTTCAGCGCGGTACGCGGTATTCCCCCCTGACCCCCTGTTTTGAAAGCAGAATCTGCCAGAGCTCTATGGATCGTGCCCTGAAAGCTCCCGAGAAGCTGAGAAGGTAGTATTGCCACATGCGGTGAAACGTTTCACTGTAGCGTGATCGCAGCTGCTGCCAGTGTTTTTCGACGTTCTCGTGCCAGGCCTTGAGCGTCAGAGAGTAGTCGTGGCTGAAAACGTGCCAGTCTTCGAGCTTGAAGAGCCCTTCGTAGTTTCTGGTGATCTGGCTTGCACTCGGGAGCATGGAGTTCGGAAAGATGTATTTGCAGCTCCAGGGGTCGCCATTGGCGGCAGGCGTATTTCCTCCTATAGTGTGCAGCAGGGATAAGCCGTCAGGTTTGAGACAGCGGCTGACCACTTCGAAATAGGTGCGATAGTTTTTGTACCCGACATGCTCGAACATGCCTATCGAGTATATTCTGTCGAACATTCCCCGCAGTGTCCGGTAGTCGCACAGTGAGACGGTGACGGGCAGTCCTGTGCACCGCTCTCTGGCCACTCCGGCCTGTTCGGACGATACCGTTATCGCCGTTACGGAAACGTTATAATGTTCAGCCGCGAATCGGGCCGCTCCCCCCCAGCCGCATCCGATGTCGAGAACCTTCATTCCCTGGCTGAGACCGAGTTTGTCAAAGACCAGCCTGAGCTTTTTCTCCTGCGCTTCATCGAGACTGTCCGCCTCTTTCCAGTAGCCGCAACTGTAGATCATCTGCTTGTCAAGCATGCATGCAAACAGGTCGTTTCCTGTATTGTAATGATGTTCTCCAACCGTGAATGCTCTCGACGGGTGCTGGAGATTGCAGGTCTTGCCGATCAATCTGCCGATAACCCACTCGGGTGTAACGACTTTTCTGTCGCATTTTGCCGAGAGCAGGCGGAAAAAGAGCTCTTCGAGGTCGTCACACTCCCACCAGCCTTCCATGTATGACTCGCCAAGACCAAGACTTCCCTGCGTGATTACCCGTCGGAAAAACCGGCGGTCATGCACGCGGATATCCCATGGCCTGTTGCCGTCGATACGGATATCTCCGCTATTGAAAATGAGTTCAAGCTGCTTCTTGAAAAAGCTGTCGAGCGCTGCCGGGCGATGCTGTGTCTGAATGGAGTTCAATGGATAGTCCATGGCTGACGGGTGGTTATCGATTGTCCTTTTAGAAACAACAGGGATAATGTTGCTTCCATGCCAAAATCCGGGTCTATCGGGGAACTTCGAACGGTCCTTCAATGCCGCCATGCGAGTATACGATCTGCCAGAGCTGCACATGGCGCGCTCTGAAGGAGCCGGCAGCGCTGAGCAGATAGTAGCGCCACATTCTGAAAAACCGCTCGCTGTAGTCGTTTTCGAGAGCCTGGCGATGCTGTTCGATATTGTCGGCCCATGACTTCAGGGTAAGCGAGTAGTCGTGTCCGAAGGAGTGCCAGTCTTCGAGCACCAGAAGCCCTTCGGATGCCCTGGTGATATGGTTGGCCGATGGAAGCATCGAATTGGGGAAAATATAGCGGCTTGTCCATTTGTCGGTATTGGTGCCGGTACGGTTGCTGCCGATGGTGTGAAGCAGAAAGAGACCTTCCGGAGCAAGAGCCCGGCGGACGGTCTGAAAATAGGCAGGATAGTTTTTGTGCCCGACATGCTCGAACATACCGATGGAGTAGATGCGGTCGTAGGTTCCCGAAAGAGCCCGGTAGTCCATGAGTTTTATTTCGACGGGAAGACCGGCGCAGTATTCTCTGGCCAGTTTTTCCTGTTCGGTCGATATGGTCAGACCGGTTACCCTGACGCCGTACTCTTCGGCGGCGAACCTGGCGGCGCCCCCCCATCCGCAGCCGATGTCGAGCAGGTGCATGCCCCGCTCGATATTGAGTTTGCCGAAAACGAGCCGGAGTTTCCGCTCCTGCGCTTCGTCCAGGTTTCGGGCGTTCCGCCAGTAACCGCAACTGTAGATCATGCGCCTGTCGAGCATGGCCCGGTAGAGGTCGTTGCCGATATTGTAATGGGTCTGGCCGACGGTGAACGATCTTCCGGGGTTCTGAAGGTTTACCGCCTTGCCGAGGATTGAGCCGATGAAGCGGGGTATCGCCGATACCTCCCTGTCGAGGCCGCGGCGCAGCACCCGGCAGAAAAATTCGTCGAGTGCGTCGCAATCCCACCAGCCGTCCATATAGGACTCTCCAGTTCCCAGATGGGCTTCGGTCAGTACCCTTTTGTAAAAGCGGTCGTCATGTACCCGTATGTCCCAGGGGTTCGGGCCGTCGACAAGAACGCCCGCACTTTCCAGAAGGCTTCGGAGTTTACGTCTGTAAAAAGATTCCGCCATGAGTGCAACGAGTTACCCTGTTGAACGGAGTAAGGGCGACGAACGGGCATACTTCAGCTTTAACTCATAAAGCCGCTGAAAAAGTTCATTACCTGTTGGATCGCTTGCGCACACGCTGAGCAGAGGAGAAGAAACGGCGGATCCTCCTCGGCGGTGAGGTTGACGAAGCGGGTGTTCCGGAGAGGAGTGGGCGGTGCCGGAAGCGTTCAGCCGGCGCTCTTTTTACCTGGTTTGGGTTTCCCTGCGGTATCGCTTTTTTTCGGTCGTCCCCGTTTTTTCTGGGTGCCGCAGCTTTCCTGGTCGGGGTCGCATTCGGCGGTTTCCGCACTCTCCGTGCCATCATGCTCCTCTTCGGCAAGCTCCCCCTCGATGGAGTCGTCGGGAATGATGACATCGTCGAGCAGCACTATCTCGTCGCAGATGTCGTCGATCACCTCGTCGACATGAACATGCGCCTTGCCCCGGCCACCGCGCTTGTTTTTCATGGCCGGTTCAATCAGGGTCATGACCTCGTTGATGGAGGAGAAGATGTAGAGCTGCTTGTCGAGATTGGTCAGCTTGAGAAGGTCCTTGATCTGCTGGCAGAGCGAGACGAAGATCGCAAGTCCCTGACTCTGGTTCGAAAGCTGGTGCGCGATGAGCATGGAACTGATGCCGCTCGAGTCGATGGCTTTGACCTGCGACAGGTCGATGATGAGGTTTCGGCTGTTCTCGTGCAGCAGGAGTTCTTCGATGGTTTGACGGAAACAGGCGGAGTGCCGGAAATCGAACACTTCCTCCTCGATTTTCAGAATGGTCAACTCCTTGCGGGACGATACCGAGTTTTTCATGGCAGTACTTCTGGTTAGGTCTTGAAGAGAGCGGTTCTCTCTGCAACCTTCATCAATGACGGGGCAGTTGTCTGCCTCTATTGGTCAGGTTCAGCCGGGAACGGACCGTTGCAGCTGAATCGGACATGGTGCGGCGGTTCAGGATGGTGTTGCAATGGCCCTGCAGCAGGTTTCGATCAGCGCCTCCATAGCCGCATGGTCTCCGGAAGCCTCCACCCAGTTAACATTAAGCCTATTTTTAAAAAAAGTCAACTGGCGTTTTGCATAATTGCGGGTGTGCTGTTTTATAAGCGTAACCGCGCTTTCGAGAGTCGTTCGGCCTTCAAAGTAATCGAAAAGTTCCTGATAACCTACCGTTTTCAGGACGCCGGCATTTTCCCCGTTCAGGAGAGAATAATACTTTTTATACAATAATTCAGCTTCATCGATCAAGCCGGATCGGATCATCCCGTCGACCCTTCCGTCGATTCTTTCATAGAGCGTCGATCGCGGTACAGAGAGCCCGCAGGTGATGAACGTGAGGTCCGGGACTTTTCTGGATTGCTGCAGATCGGTAACGGTGCGTCCGGAGATCGCAATGATTTCAAGGCTGCGGATCAGCCGATGGGTTTTTGTGGCATCGAGTGTTGCAGCCTGAACGGGGTCAAGTGTTTTCAGCCGTTCGAAGAGCTTTTCGCTGCCGGAAGCGGAAAGTTCTCCGGCAAGTTTTCTGCGGATTTCGGGATCTCCGGGAGGCAGGTCGGCAAGGCCCTTGATGAGCCCCTCGATATAGAGCGTCGAGCCTCCGGCGACTATTGCCTGTTTCCCCCGATCGTGAATGTCGAGGATTCTCCGGTGCGCTTCAACGGCAAACTCACCTGCCGTAAAGGGCTCTCCGATGTTTTTTTCATCGATGAAATGGTGGGGTATTTCGTGCAGCAGCTCTTCGGGAGGTTTTGCTGAACCGATGGTGAGCTCCCTGTAGATCTGCCGGGAATCGGCGGAGATGATTTCGGCGTCGAGCCGTCGGGCGGCCTGCAGGGCAAGGGCTGTTTTCCCGGAAGCCGTCTGCCCGAGAATCACCAGTACCGGTTTTTGCGGTTGAGCGGATGACATCAGTACCCCTCCGGGTTCAGATTTCAGGGAAAACGCGCTTCAGGGCCAGAGAGAGGCGCGAAACAGGCAGGCCGACGACATTGTAGTAGCACCCCTCGATTCGCCGCACGTGACAGGCCATGAGCGGGTCCTGGATGCCGTATGATCCGGCTTTGTCGAAGGGCCTGACCTGATCGAGATACCGGGCGATTTCGCGGTCGTTCATCGGCTCGAATTCCACCGTGGTGGTGACGCATTCGCTGCAGGAAACCGATGAGGAGAGCAGGGCAAAGCCGGTATGGACCTTATGCGTGTTGTTCTGCAGGCGCTGCAGCATGCCGAAGGCCTCCCTGTAGCCGTCCGGTTTGCCGAGAACCTCGCCATCCAGGTCCACAACGGTATCGGCTCCGATAACCACCACCCGTTCATGAGGATCCTGCAGCATTTTCCATGCCGCTTCGGCTTTCCCCTGCGCTACGGCGGCAACATTCTCCTCGATGGTTTTCGATGGATCGAACCTCTCGTCGGTATCGGCAGGGAGGGTTCGGAAGCGCATGCCGAGCAGTGAGAGCAGCTCCCTGCGTCTCGGGGACTGCGATGCCAGAATGAGTACGGGTGTTTCCATCGCCATGTTACTGCAGGTTGTTCCATCCTCTGCGGTTCATGTCGCTGTAGATAAGCCAGCCGGATACCGCAGCGGCAAGGAAGTAGAGGGCTGCCGGCAGGGGCTCGCCGAAAATGAGTTTACCCGTTCCGAAGAGTGCCGAATAGACCAGGACGATGCCGAGGAACCAGTCGGCGAAAAGCAGCAGAAAGCCTTTATCGGACTCCACTTCCGGCATGGTGTCGGATATTTTTTTCCAGAACACTCCGCCGACTCTTGTGGTGCGGTAGAATGAACGGAGGGTTTCCTCTTCGGTCGGAGGAGTGAGAAAGGTGACAAGAAGCGTTGCCGTGATGGTGAAGAGGACGATGATGAAAATCGAGAGCGGAAAGGTGATGCTGGTCATGAAGTGCAGCCAGCTGTATGCGGCGAAGGGCGCAACCATGGAGGTGATTTCGCTCCATGCGTTCAGGCGCCACCAGAACCAGCGCATGATGAGCACAAAGCCGGTTCCTGCTCCGCACTGGATGATGAACTCCCACGCTCCGGTTATGGTTTCGAGCACGAAGAAGGTGATGTAGAGCGCAAAGATCGCCGTAAGGACGGTAACGGCTTTCGATGCCCTGACGTAGTGTTTCGCATCGGCTTCCGGCCTGATGAAGCGCTTGTAGAAGTCGTTGATGAGGTAGCTGGTGCCCCAGTTCAGGTGAGTGGAGAGCGTCGACATGTAAGCGGCCAGAAATGCCGCTACGAGCAGCCCTTTCAGACCGGGCGGAAGGACGGCTTTCATCACATGGACAAATCCGTCCTCCTTTTCGGCGGCCGGCAGGTCGGGGAACATGACGAGGCTTACCAGTCCGACTACGATCCATGGCCACGGTCTTACGGCGTAATGGGCAATGGTGAACCAGAGGGTGGCCAGGAGCGAATGTTTTTCATCCTTTGCGCTCATCATGCGCTGGGCGATGTAGCCGCCCCCTCCGGGTTCCGCGCCCGGATACCATGAAGCCCACCACTGGACAAAGGCCATGGCGGCAAAAGAGGCGAAGGGCAGGGCGAACGCCCCTTGCCCGACAGTAGAGGAGCCGGACGGGGAGATGGAGGGGAAAAAATCGAACATCCAGGCCGGCAGCGCACCCTTCAGCCCTCCTGCTGCGGCGACCGAGGGGTGCTGCATGGCCAGAACCGCCAGAATGATGCAGCCCGTCATGGCGATGAGAAACTGTATGGCATCGGTGACCGAGACCCCCCAGAGACCGGAAAGTCCCGAATAGATGGTGGTCAGGATTACAAGCACCACGATGGTGAGCTCGGGGTTCAGTTCGGGCATCATGATGCGGATGATCTTGAACATGGCGAGGTTGACCCAGCCGATGATGACCGCATTGATGAAAAGGCCGAAATAGACAGCCTTGAACCCTCTCAGAAATGCCGCGGCTTTTCCGCTGTAGCGCAGCTCGATGAATTCAAGGTCGGTCATGATGTTGGCGCGCCGCCAGAGACGGGCGAAGAAAAAGACCGTCAGCATGCCGCCAGAGACGAAGGTCCACCATACCCAGTTGCCGGCAATGCCGTTTTTCGCGACGAACCCGGCCACGGCCAGAGGGGTATCGGCGGCAAACGTGGTTGCAACCATACCCGTTCCGGCGAGCCACCAGGGAAGCTTGCGGCCGGAGAGGAAGAACTCTCCGACATTTTCCGAGGCTCGCGATGAAAACATCAGGCCGATTGCCAGCGTCAGGATCAGATAGCCTGCAATGAACGCATAGTCGAGAACGGTGAACTGTTCCATAGGTGTTTTCGGCGGTTATATTCTGCAGGAGCGGCACAGACGCCTGTCGCCCGCTGTTGACATCGGTTCCCGGAAGACGCGTTACCCCTCGGTTCTCGAAAGATCGAGAAAGCTCTGATAGCGGTCCTCGATTTCCAGAAGGTCGAGAGAGGCAATGCGGTCTGTTCCGAATTTTTCGACGCAGAAGCTGGCCATGGCGCTTCCGTAGAGCACTCCCTTGCGCAGTTCGAGGTCGTTGACGGTTCCGCAGCGTGAAAGGTGGCCGATAAAGCCCCCGGCAAAGGTGTCGCCGGCTCCGGTCGGATCGTAGATGGACTCGAGCGGGTATGCCGGAGCCACGAATATGCCGTTGTCGGTAAAGAGCAGGGCGCCGTGTTCGCCTTTTTTGATGATCAGGATTTTCGGGCCCATGGCGCGGATGATTCTTGCCGATTTCACGAGATTCGGATCGCCGCTGAGAATGCGGGCCTCGCTGTCGTTGATGATGAAAATGTCGACGCGTTCGAGGGTTTTTTTTAGTTCTTCAGGCTTGCCCTCGATCCAGAAGTTCATGGTGTCGCAGATGACCATTTTGGGAGCCGTGATCTGGTCGAGCACCTTGACCTGCAGTTCCGGGTCGATGTTGCCGAGGCACACGAACTCCGATTTCCGGTACTGTTCCGGCACATGGGGATCGAAATCGGCGAAGACGTTCAGCTGGGTATCGAGTGTGTCGCGGGTGTTCATGTCGTAGTGGTAGCGGCCGGCCCAGCGGAAGGTTTTGCCGTTATCGACCTTCTGGATGCCTTTGGTGTCGATGTTTCTGGCGTGGAGCAGCCCGAAGTGCTCATCGGTGAAATCGGCACCGACTACGCCCACCATATTGATGTCGTCGGTGAAGTAGCTTGCCGAAAGAGCGATGTAGGTTGATGATCCTCCCAGGGTGTCGGGGGAGTTGCCGAAAGGGGTTTCGATATCATCAAATGCAAGGGATCCGACGACGAGAATTGACATGATGGTAACTGTTTTTCAGGGTTGACGATAAAAGTTCAAAGATAATGAATTCGTGTTTCAATTCTGTTGGGGGAGTTCAAAAAGCATGCATTGGCCGGGATTGCAGGAAACGGTGAGTTTATGGTCCGATACCCTGTGGTTTTCGCCGGTAATCAGCTCCAGGAGCGATTCGTCGCCGAACGCGAATTCGATGGTGCCGGTTTTCGACTCCTCGCCGTTGCTGTTGCCGATGAAGAGCAGCGATTGCCTTCCGTTTTTGCGCAGCACCGCGAACAGGTCAGGTTCGGTGACATAAGGGAGAACGATCGATCCTTTGTCGCCGCAAGCTATGAGTTCCGCATACCGGCTGCGGATTGCGAGCACGCTCCTGATATACCGGTTGAGCGGATCGATGTTGTTGGTTTTCTCCCAGTCGAAGCTGAACGTGCTGAAAAGCGGCAGTTTTTCAGCCGGGAAGCGTGTCCGGTCGCTCTCCTCGAAATTCAGGCCGAGGTTTACCGGGTGCCATTCGCAGATTTCCATGCCTGAGTGGAGAAACGGTATGGAGGGGAGGATTATGCTGAGCGTGAAGACGAAAACCGCACGGTTCCGGCCGGTTTGCATGCCTGGCCAGCGGTGGCAAACCCTCGGGGTGTTGTGGTTTTCACCGGTTCCGAAAAAGGGCAGTGCGATACCGGTTTTATTGAGGTAGTTCAGGAGCCCCCTGATGAACACCGTGTCGTGAACGACAAAGGGGAGAGAGCCGAATACCGCATCGAACCCTTCGTCGCGCACTTCGGGTGTGGGGTCGAAGTTTTCATCCCAGAAGGCGAAGTCGGGCCGGTTTTTTCTTGCGGTGTCCACCACCATCCTCTTGAGCTGGCCAGGCAGGGCATGGCCCATATCGATCATGGCTCCGTCGATGCCGTAGGTTTCCTGATAGCCGGGAATGATCGAAAGAACGGCGTCCCAAAGCTCATGATTGAACGTTGCGGGGTCGTCGAGTGCCGTGTCGTACATCCGGATGGTGTTGTAGGCGATGTAGTTGAAGTCCGGATGGTTGTGCATTTTCAGATAGGTGACATCGGTCCATGGGGGCTGCCGGTCGTCGGGCGGCCAGTCTGAAAACGCGCTGGCGACATGGCAGGGCTCCCCGTTTTCGCCGGTGCCCTCGATCCCGGTGTTCCGCTCTGCGACGGATACCGGGGGAGCGACGAACATTCCGGTGTACTCGGGCGATGGCGCCGGAAGGTTACACAGGTCATGCTTGTCAACCTTTTCATAAATGGAGTTCAGGGTGTCGGTGTCGAACACCGGGGGACCGTAGCTGTTTTCGTCTGCGGTTCCGGAGAGCCAGTAAAACCATGAGGGATGGCTTTTCACCCACCGGCTGTCGATGGCTGCGGTTCTGAAAACGAATTCGAAGACCACCCTCATGCCCAGCAGGTGCGCCGCTTCGACAAACGCCTTCAGAAGAAAATCCGCCGTAAGTCCGAGCGCGGGCTCATCGAGCATGGGATCGATTTCCATCGGATCCTTTACGGCGTAAGGCGAGCCGAGGTTCCCTTTTCTGTTCGCCCTGCCGATGGAGGTCACCGGAAGAAGATACACGGTGTTGGCTCCAAGCGAACCGATATAGGGGAGCAGTGCAATTGCTTTCAGGAGTGTGCCTGTCTCCCTGAAACCGCATGCAAGCGGTTCAGGGCTCACCGTCTGGTCGCGGTTGTGATCGAAAGCCGTGGTCAGACGGACGAACATGTTATAGACCACGGCCGATCGGCTCCACAGGTGGTCGGCTCCGGTTACGGGGGAAGAGACTTTCCGCTGGTCGAGTATTCCCCCGATGATGCCGGCATAGAACGGTCCCGGCTGCACGGCGACGCTTCCCCCCTGGTCGCCGGTCCAGAGTTGCGGAATATGGTATAACTGATTTTCCGGCAGGGGAGGGAGCTTCTGCAGGAGATCGAAGAGTGTTTCAAGATGGGTACTCTGCACAGGTAGTAGTATCTTTACCTTCAAGGGTTTTCAGAACCCTTGCCGATTAGTGAAAAAAAACAGGAGGCCGCCCGGTAATGATTTTTCCCTATGCGGCCATGCCCGACAGGCGGCGCCCTTAAGATAGCGATTTCCCTTTTATGAAGAACATAAGGCTTGATGTCGAATATGACGGAACGGATTATTGCGGCTGGCAGCGCCAGTCCGAAGGCATTCCTACGGTTCAGGGGGAGCTGGAACGGGTGCTTTCGAGGATTCTTCAGGAGCGCATCGTGCTGATGGCGGCAGGAAGAACCGACAGGGGGGTGCACGCACGGCTGCAGGTGGTGAACTTTTCGACCTGCTCTGCAATGGATCTGCCCCGGTTGGCCCATGCATGCAATGCGCTGCTTCCTGCAGCAATAAGGGTTGGCGGACCCGAGGAGGCAGTGCCCGGTTTTCATGCGCGGTTCAGCGCCAGAGAGCGTGAGTACCGGTATTTTCTGATCGAGCGCCCTTCCGCCCTGCGCAACCGTTTTACCGGGTGTTCGAACGGAGTGCTCGATCTTTCGGCCATGCGGAGAGCCGCGGATTTCCTTCCCGGTGTTCATGATTTCCGGTTTTTTTCCAGAGAGCCGTCCGGCAGGGAGAGTCTTTTGTGCAGGATAACGGCGTGCGAATGGCTTCAGGAGAACGGTACGCTGGTTTTCCGCATAAGGGCAAACCGTTTTCTGCGTTCCATGGTGCGATATCTGGTCGGCGTTATGATTGCGGCAGGCAGGGGGCGCGTCTCTCCGGAGGAGTTCCTCTCGGCTCTGGAGTCCGGAATGCCACATCGCCTGCCCCAGGTTCCGGCAGCCCCTAACGGACTTTTTTTGTGGGACGTAACCTACTGATTGGTCATAAATACCCCGATAGTTATTGTAATAATCATGAACTGTTTTTATGTTTACCATTTAAGGGAATAGCTGTTGATCTGCTGCGCACTCCGTCTGCCTTGCCCTCTCAATGCCAGACGCCGTTGTACGGCGGTTCCTCCCGGAAGAGTTTTTATGCCGATATGGAATTTTTTCTAATCCCCCCCTAATACCGGATTTCCTGTGAAAATCAGTCTTTTCCATAGAGTATGTACGATTCTCTTTTTGCTGCTTTGTATTAATAATTCCGTTCACCCGGCGTTTGCCAGAGATTCACGCTCCGACAAATCATCGGTAGCGGAAATTCTCGACAGCCTTGTCTATGCGACCTATTTCAAGGACGAGTATTTTTCCTCGTCGTCGAAAACACAAGACCGGGCCGGTTTCACCTCCAACTTCGTTCCTCAGTTCACCGATTCGGTCTATGCCTCCCGAATAGCCGCCCTTGACCGTAAAACACCCTTCAATCTTGTCTACAACGAACACGTCAGGGGGTTCATCAGGGTTTATGCCGTTGACAAGCGTAACAGCACAGCCAAGATTCTCGGCCTTTCCAAACTGTATTTTCCCCTTTTCGAAGAGCATCTCGACAAGTACAACATCCCGCTGGAAATGAAGTACCTCGCCATAGTCGAGTCCGCCCTGAACCCGACGGCGGTTTCCCGCGCAGGGGCGAAAGGATTGTGGCAGTTCATGTACGGAACCGGCAAGATGTACGGACTGGAGTCGTCGTCGTTTGTCGAAGACCGTTACGACCCCTACAAGGCAACCCTTGCGGCCAGCAGACATCTTCGCGATCTCTATAAAATATACGGAGACTGGTTCCTTGCCCTTGCAGCATACAACTCCGGACCCGGAAATGTCAACAAGGCGATAAGGCGGGCCGGCGGTACAAAAGACTACTGGGCCATCTGGGACTATCTTCCGGCGGAGACCCGCGGCTATGTCCCTGCGTTCATTGCGGTGAACTATATCATGAATTATTACAGGGAACATAATATCCGTCCGGTCGAACCAGGATATCTCTATCAGGATATCGATACGCTCAGGGTGTCGAAGATGCTCTCTTTCGAACAGATCAACGAGACGATCGGCGTCTCCATGCAGGACCTGGAGTTTCTCAATCCCCAGTACAAGCTCGGCATCATACCCGCTGCCGATTACACGCCGAACGTGATCAGGCTTCCCCGGAGATTTGTCTCCCAGTTCCAGCGTCGTGAAAAGGAGATCTATGCGTACAAGTCGAAACGCGTCCTCGAACGGGAACAGCTGCTTGCCAGACTGCAGAGTTTCGAGGCTTCCTCGCAGCCGGTTGTGAGCCAGGCAACGCAGGATGGTCAGGTACGCAAGGTGCACTTTGTCCGTCCGGGCCAGGATATCGGCATGATTGCCCGTTTTTACCGTTGTGAACCAAGTGAAATCGTGCGCTGGAACAACCTGAAAAGCACGGTTCTTGTTTCCGGCCAGCAGCTTGTCGTTTTTGCCGGAAACGGGGGTGCTGAAAAGACGATACCAGCCCCTGTTGCTGCACCGGCCATGGTCCAGTCACAGGCTCCGATTCAGATTCCCGTTCCCGCTGCGCCGGCGCCATCATCCCTTTCCGCGCCTGTTGCCGCCAAAGAGCCGTCGCCTGTCAGGAAGCCGGAACGGAAGACGAAGAAAATCGAGATGCACCGGGTTGAACGGGGAGAGACGGTAGCCTCGATTGCCCGTCAGTACGGGGTGAGTGTAGAGGATATCGCGGCCTTCAACGGACTGAAGGGCACTATGCATATCGTTCCGGGCCAGAAGCTCAAGGTCAGCGGTTCCTCTGCGGAAAAATCATCATCCCGGAGAGCGACTCCGGTGAAGGAAAAATACCACAAGGTCAGGAAGGGCGATACGCTCTCCTCCATTGCCGATCGTTACGGCGTCAGCGTGGGTGACCTTGCGGAATGGAACGATATCGGAAAAAAGAGAGCCATCCAGCCCGGCCAGAGGCTCAAGGTGGCTTCCCGCTGAGAGTTTTCTGCCCTGCAGCCGGCCGGTATTTCTGCTTTGCCGCGGCATTTTTTTCGGGGTGTTAATTGTTCCGGTCTCATGTTCCTTTAAACAAGAATTTTGTTATCTTAAGCCTTTTCGGGTTGCTTAACTGAGGGAAAAGGGTGGTTTGTCGGAATTGCTTTGTCAATCCTAAATGAGAATAAAAAAAACGTATGCGTAATATCATTTTTACCGGAAAGGGGGGCGTCGGCAAAACCTCTGTCGCTGCAGCCACGGCACTCAAAGCTGCGGACATGGGGTACAAAACCCTTATCATGTCTACCGATCCGGCTCACAGCCTGGGCGACTCGCTTGATGTTCAGTTAGGCCCGTCTCCTGTAAAGGTTGCCGAAAATCTCTGGGCGCAGGAAGTCAGCGTTTTCGGCGATCTCAATCTGAACTGGGACGTCGTCAGGGAGCATTTTGCCCATCTGATGGCATCGCGCGGTATTGAAGGCGTCTACGCCGAAGAGATGGGTGTGCTTCCCGGTATGGAAGAGCTTTTCTCGCTCTCCTACATCAAGCGTTACAACGAGGAACAGAAAGACTACGATCTGCTCGTTGTCGACTGTGCTCCTACCGGCGAAACCCTTCGCCTGCTTTCGCTGCCTGAAACATTCGGATGGTTCATCAAGTTCATCCGCAATGTCGAGAAATATATGGTCAAGCCGGTTATCAGACCGCTTTCGAAAAAGATCAGGAAAATCGACGACTTTGTGGCTCCTGAGGAGGTATACGAAAAAGTCGACAATCTCTTCTCTTCAACCGAAGGGATCATCGATCTGCTTGCCGACGGTACGAAATCGACGGTGCGTCTGGTCATGAACCCCGAGAAGATGGTCATCAAGGAGTCGATGCGCGCCCTGACCTATCTCAACCTCTACGGCATCACCGTTGACAGCATTACCATCAACAGGGTCATGCCCGACCAGAGCAGCGATCCCTATTTCCAGAGATGGCGCGGGATTCAGCAGAAGTATATCGAGCAGATCCAGGATTCTTTCGCCCCCATTCCCATTTCGGAGGTTCCGTTGTTCGAGAACGAGGTTGTCGGTCTCGAGATGCTTCGCAAGGTCGGTGCAAAGGTCTATCCGGACAAGAATCCCCTTGACATTTTCTTCAAGGAGGATCCAATCAATATCACCAAGGTGTCTGACGGGCACTACAAGGTTCGTGTGCGGTTGCCGTTCATGGAAAACATGGGCATGGAACCAAAGATTCTCAAAATGGGCGACGATCTCACCATCCGTATCGGCGATTACCAGAAAATCGTCTCCCTGCCGATTTTCCTTGCCGGCATGGAATCCACAGGTGCTTCGTTCGAGGATAAATGGCTCAACATCGATTTTGCCAAACAGCAGTAGTTCCTTTTCTTTTTACAGTACCCCGGTACAAACAGAAAAACCTGCCTTTCACGGCAGGTTTTTCTGTTTGTGTTTTTCCGGACGGATGCAATCCTTCAGATCGAGATGACGGCGGCATCGGAGACGCCATCAACCTGTTTGATTTCATTGAGCAGGGATTCTTCGACGTTGCCGTCGACGACGATGGCGGTCATGGCGAGCCGTTTTTCCTCGTCCCTGGAAAGCGCGACGTAGGCGACGTTGAGGTTGTGCTGCAACAGGTGCTGGGTTACATTGGCAATGACGCCAGGCTTGTCGATGTTGTTGTAGATGATGATCGTGCCTTCCGGTTTGAACTCCACAAGGAACTGGTCGATCATGACGATCCTGATCGCCTTGTCGCCGAACACGGTGCCGCCGATCATGCGTTTTTTCGTTCCGTTTTCAAGTTCCACCCGGATCAGATTGGTGTAATCGGGATTTTCCTTCTCGAATTTCTGTTCGAGGGTAATGCCCATTTCGGCAGCCATGGTGAAGACATTGATATAATTCGTGTCGTTTGACTGACGCACGTCGAGAAATCCCTTGAGTGCAGCGGCGGCAATGACTTCGCTGTACTTCTGGAGATATTCCCCTGATGTTCTTATGGTCATGGTGTGGGCTTCGAGCGGCGTGATCTGGGCAAGCGTTGATCCCAGTTTTTCGGCCAGCGTAAGATACGCGCCTACGCCGGGCGCCTGCGCAAGTTCGACCGCCGATGCGTTTACCGCGCCTTCAAGCTTGCCTTTCTGTTTCCATTCGACAATCTGTTCGGCGATCTGGACGGCTACTTTCTGCTGTGCCTCGTTGGTCGATGCGGCGATGTGCGGTGTGACGATAACCCGTTCGAGCCTGAGCAGGGGGTTGTCCGGATTGACCGGTTCGGATTCGAAGACGTCGAGAGCTGCAGCAGCTACCTTTCCCGAGGATATGGCGTCAGCAAGGTCTTTTTCGTTGACGATGCCGCCTCTGGCACAGTTGACGATGATCACACCGTCTTTCATCAGGGCGAAAGTTTCGTTGGAGATCAGGTTCCGGGTCGATTCGTTCAGTGACGAGTGGATGGTGATGACGTCCGCCCGGCTGAAGTTCTCATGCAGGGGCAGCAGCTCGATATTCAGATGTGCGGCGTATTCGTCGGGGATCATGGGGTCGTAGGCAATGGTTTTCATGCCGAATGCCTGCATGCGGGATGCCACTTCGCGCCCGATCTTGCCAAGACCGATGATGGAGATGGTTTTACCCTCGAGTTCGATGCCGGTGAACTTTTTCTTGTTCCAGAGCCCCGCCTTGAGCTCCGCAGTAGCCTGGGGAATCATACGCGCAGCCGCCATGAGCATGCCGCAGGCGTGTTCCGCCGCCGATACGGTGTTGCCGCCGGGAGTGTTCATGACGATGATTCCATGGCGGGTGGCGGCTGCGATGTCGATATTGTCGACTCCGGCGCCGGCTCTCCCTATCAGTTTCAGGTTTTTGCCGCATTCGATGATTTCCGATGTCACCTTTGTGGCGCTTCTGACGATGAGCTTGTCGAACTCGCCGATGATCTCCTTAAGTTCTTCCTTGCTGATTTTCGGTTTTTCGGTAACATCAAAACCGTTTCGTTCAAGGATTTCGGCGCATTGCCGGTCAACACCGTCAGTGATCAGTACTTTCATCTTGTTTCTGATTGAGATTTCACGGAACTCTGTAAGAGACTGTTTTCTATTGTTTTACACAGGCATCCACACATGGGGCCCTTTTTTTGTCAATATATGTTTTTTTGCAGGTATGCGGCGAAGGAAATCGCCCTCGAACGGTTGGAACGGCCGCCGGAAGGCTTTTCCTCACGCCTTGCCGGGACCTCCCGGAGGGGCTGGAATTTATTGGTGCATTTACTGATTATATATTCGGGTTTTTTTTATCTTCCAAAGCTATAAAATTACAGAAAAAAGATTTTTGCGGTATTACGGATGGAACAGTTACACGATTTAAGAGTCTCAACGATCAAACGGCTTCCTTCTCCGAGGGCGCTCAAGAAGCAGCTGCCGGTTGACGATCATATTGCTTCGACGGTTTGTAAGGGCAGGCATGAGGTTGAACATATATTGAACGGTACCGACGGGCGTCTTCTGGTTATCGTCGGTCCCTGTTCGATCCACAGTGTGGATGCGGCTCTGGACTATGCAGAGAAGCTTGCCGGTATCAGGGAGGAGCTGCAGAACGAGCTTTGCATCATGATGCGGGTTTATTTTGAAAAGCCGCGAACGACGGTCGGCTGGAAAGGTTTCATCAACGATCCCCATCTTGATGATTCGTACGATATCGAGCACGGCCTCTATTACGCACGAAAGCTTCTTATCGATATCAACGCCATGGGTCTTCCTGCGGCAACCGAGTTTCTCGATCCCATTACGCCCCAGTATGTCGCCGATGTGGTGAGCTGGGCGGCGATAGGGGCAAGAACCATCGAATCACAGACGCACCGACAGATGGCCAGCGGTCTCTCCATGCCGGTAGGGTTCAAGAACTCCACGGACGGTCGTCTCGGCGTAGCCGTCGATGCCATCTGTTCAGCCATGCATCCGCACAGTTTTCTGGGTATCGACCAGGATGGTTTCAGCAGTGTGATAACCACCAAAGGGAACCCATGCGGACATCTTGTGCTCAGGGGGGGACCTGTTCCGAACTACGATGCCCAAAGTATTGCCGGCGCCAGACTGCTGCTTGAAAAGGCCGGTCTTCCTCAGACCCTTCTTGTGGACTGCAGCCATGCGAATTCCGGCAAGAAGCATGCACAGCAGCTGAAAGTATGGGAGGATATTCTCGGGCAGAAAGCAGCAGGGAACAGGAGCATCGCCGGAGTCATGATCGAGAGCAATCTCTGTTCGGGCAATCAGCCGTTTCCGGAAGATCCTGAAAAGCTCCGCTACGGTGTTTCGATAACCGATGAGTGCATCTCCTGGGAGGAGACGGCCCGGATGCTTCACGAAGGAGCCGAAATCATGGGCGGACTGATTTCAAAAGAAGTATAACCTCCATAACCAGTAATCCTGAAGAACCATGAATATCGATCGTCTTGTTTTTGCTGTCGCCGGCTGTTTTGTGCTTGTCAGCGTCCTGCTTTCCGTCTATCACCATCAGAACTGGCTATGGTTTACCGGCTTTGTGGGTCTCAATCTTTTTCAGGCCGCCTTCACCGGATTCTGTCCGCTGGCCAAAATCCTGAAAGCCGCCGGTGTCCAGCCTGGAGAGGCCTTTAAATAAAGATCGCGTTCCGCTTGCATATCCCCCTTTCGAGGGGGATTTTTTTTCTCTAACCGCACCCCTCAGCACCATGACTATTGAAATCAGGCAGGTCAGCACCAGAAAAGAGCGAAAGCAGTTCATCTCCTTCGCCTGGCAGGTCTACCGTAACGATCCCGAACTGAACCGGTACTGGGTCCCGCCGGTCATCGACGATTACATGAAAACCCTCGACAGGGAGGTGTTTCCGCTTTACGATCATGCCGATCTCGCCATGTTCACGGCCTGGAAGGACGGAAAGCTTTCAGGAACGATAGCGGCGATCGAGAATCGTCGCCACAATGAAGTGCACCAGGACCGTGTCGGGTTCTGGGGCTTTTTCGAGTGTTTCAACGACCAGCAGGTTGCCGATGCGCTGTTCAGCGCCGCTGCCGGTTGGCTGAAAAAGAAAGGGCTCGATACCATGCGCGGTCCGGTCAGTCCCTCGATGAACGATCAGTGCGGCATGCTTGTCAGAGGGTTCGACAGCGCTCCGGTGTTTCTCATGCTCTATAATCCACCCTACTACAACGATCTCGTGCTGAAGTCAGGGCACCATACCGGTCAGGAACTGCTGGCCTGGTATATCGACCAGTCGATTATCGACATCCAGCGGCTCAGAAAGATTGCCGCACATGTCATGAAACGTGAGGGTCTCTCCATCCGGATCATGAACATGAAGGATTTCGACCGGGAGATCGAACGGGTCAGGGATATCTACAACAGGGCATGGGAGAAAAACTGGGGATTCGTGCCCATGACCGACCGTGAGTTCGATTTCATGGCAAAAAGTCTCAAGCCTATTGCCAACCCGCACTATATTTACTTTGTCGAGGATCGCGACAGGCGAACAATCGGTTTTTCACTTTCGCTTCCCGACATCAACCAGGCGCTGAAGCATGTCAACGGCAATCCTTTTTCATTGTCCGGTTTCATCAAATACCTCTGGTACAGCCGCAACATCAGAACGGTCAGAACCATAACCATGGGCGTCCTCCCCGAATACCGCAACAAGGGAATCGACAGCATTCTCAACACCCATATCGCCGATTACGGAGGCCGGCACGGTGTGTTTGCCAGCGAAATGAGCTGGGTGCTGAAGTCCAACGAGGCGATGAGCAAACTGGCGAAGGTAATAGGCGGAAAGCCGTACAAGGAGTACGTGATCTACGAAAAGGCCATTTGAGGCAATGCGACAGCCTCAGGAACACAAAAACAGAAAGGAGCCTTTTCAGGCTCCTTTGCTGTTACACACACACGGAGAAAAGAACAGGTTATACGACTACGACTCAGAACGATGCCATGAAGACGAGGTGCGACTTTTCGCTGTCCGGATTGTAGATGTATGACGCGGTGTAGCGGTCTTTGGAAACCGATATGCCGGTGTTGACAACACTAAAGTTGTCGTTGTCGCCCTCAACGTAGGTTTCGTCGCCTGCGCCAACAACGGCTTTTGCCGTGAAGCCGTCCTTGTCATAGAACTTGTAATTTGCCTCGCAGTATTTCGCATTGTCGGTATCGGCACCTGCGATATTGATGGCGGCAAGCAGGCCGAGGTTTTTGTACGTGTAGCCGATGCTTGCTTCGAGGATATTCGGACCGTCATCGGAGAAGTCGAAGCTGTCGGAATTGTCATCAACCGGTACATAGTAATCGGTCAGGGTCAGGCTGAACGGACCTACCGGTACGGTGACGTACAGATCGACTTCCTTGTACCTGTAATCATCGTCTTCCGCTATCGCATATGAACCCCATGCGCCTACCACGACACCGATGCCGGGGAAGGTGTAGGAGAGTGCAGGCTGGATCGCAGGCGAGTCGCCCAGATCGGTTCCCCTCCAGACATAGCTGCTGACAACGTCGGCGCCGATCTTGAATCCTTCAGCCTGTGCAGTGCTGCCCAGTCCTGCAAAGAGGGCTATGGCAAGGGTTGCGAGTTTTGCAGTTTTCTTCATTGATGTACTCCTGTTTCTGTTGTTGTGATGTTGTTTTGTCTGTTGTTGTCTGTGCGAAAAAAATCCTGTTCTGCTGTGCCGTCAGATAGCCTTGCCGCCTTTCTCGCGGGTACGGATTCTGATGCACTCTTCGAGAGGCGTGATGAATATCTTGCCGTCTCCGACCTCGCCGACTCCGTGCCGCGCCGCTTCGATGATC
>Ga0209467_1000593_pt1 | contig 45989 bp, 50 predicted proteins | sample Higcelwee11metaG_FD_187175 | JGI IMG/M metagenome (GOLD analysis project Ga0209467, IMG submission 187175) | Freshwater pond sediment microbial communities from the University of Edinburgh, under environmental carbon perturbations - High... | ecosystem: Environmental > Aquatic > Freshwater >... | reverse complement strand
TTAACCTTATATTTTAACTGGTTAGAAAATATTTCGTAACCTGCCAAAATAATGAATAAAATGATATTGTCAATATGATTGTATATATAAAATCAAATTTTTAACCCTTTATTGGCATTAATAATGCAAATGCATCGGCAACAAGTGGGAATAAAATGAGCCAATCAACAAATGCAAACTCAACTGCGGAAAAAAGACGTGCGCCAAGAATTGATGCGATCAATACGGTGGAGTATGACCTTTATGATGCGAAAAAAATAAAAATCGGTCATGGCAGGGCCTTTACCGTCAACCTGAGCCAGACCGGAACGCTGGTTCAGACAAAAGATAAAATTGACGGGGCCTTTATCATTCTCATGACCATCGATTTGGATGGCGCTAAGCTAAAAGTCAGCGGAAAAATCATCAATTCAAGGCTTTCCAAAAAAACAGAGACTTATCTCACCGGGATCGAATTTATCGGGCCCAAGGATAAGCAGATTAAGGCTGTCGTGGCTTTTGTGAAAGCCTATCAGCGGAAAAAGCACACGGACGAAATCAGCTTTGATGAGCTCTGCTGATTCTTTTTAAAAGCCTGTAAGCGATTAACCGTCTGTTAAAAATTACTCTGCCACCTCAAAAGATTCTATCACCACTTCTATTGTTTCCGGCACGGCTTCCGGGGCATGCTGGCTGTTATTGAAAAAAAACGCGACTTCCTTGAAGCCGAATTCCGCTTCCTGTCCCACAGCCAGATAATTGATCACATCCTTTTGGTCGGGCATCTTTTCCAGGTCACTGATAAACCAGGTTCCTGATTTGACCACCTCCCCGCAGGACCGGCAATATGCGGTCACCGTGACATTTTTAAGATCTGTTTCCCCGACATTTTTGATTTTTCCCCTTGCGTCAACCACCCAGTCGATTTTTCCGTCCTTGCGGATGGAAAACGACTGGTCCGTGACAATTACCTTTCCTTCTTTTTTTTTCTCCCCGCACGAAACAAAACCAATACCGGCAATCAAGACAACTGCAAAAATGGCAATCAAACGGTTACGGGAAATCATAAAACGGCCTCCTTTTTTATAAGTACGGTTTTCTTAATGATTTAGAAGTCCTGCCATGACTGCCGCGATTTCTCCGCCGAGTTCCCCAAGGGCCTGACTATGGGCCGCCACCAGGGAATCATAATCGCTGGCGGAAATCTCCTTCCGGATAATGGAGCGCCGGATCAGCAAAGGCTCATCTCCCGCCTCCCGCCCCCGGATGGCCCATGTCACATTCAGCAGAACCGATTTCCCCATCTCTCCTTCAAAATGATGAATATCCAGCGACACCCGGTAATCCGGGGTCACCCTGTCTTTCCAGGAATACATGAGCACTTTTGAGGAAAACAGCCGGACGGAAAGGTTTTCCGTCAGAATGTTCAAAAAATCCTGCTCCAGATCACCGGCCCATCGGTGGAATTCGGATATTTGCAGGCGGTTTGCCCCCGACCGGGTGACAATCTGGGGCCTGTCCAGAAAATTCGGGAACCGGGCCGGGCCAATGGTGATTATTTTATCCCGCAAAGCGGAAATATCCGGATTTTTCTCCGCCGCCGTGGCGGAAAGGGTATAAAACGCCACCGGCGTGACGGTACTCCGGCAGCCGGGAGCCGCCAATATAATCAAAACGGCAAGGATGCCGAAGTTGGCCTTGATCATTCGTTCGGTCATTGTAGGGGAGGGCTTTACGCCCTCCCTTTTCGGGTGGGGATAAACCCCACCCCTACGGTTGCATTTGCCCGAAACGATGATCAATGCCCCGAACTTTTTTAATAATCGTTCAAATCTCATGGTTTTTCCTTTCCTTTTCCATAAATCAACGCGTCGGGATTCCGCTCAAGATAATCCACCAGCGCCCGAATGGAATTGGCCGCCGCCGCCACCTCTTCCATGGCGGTCCTGGCTTCCTGATTCAAAGAAGAATCGCCATTGAACGATTTTTCCAGGGATATCAGCGTGTCTTTCGTCTGTTTCAGGGTTTCGAGAGCCTGGGGCCGGATATCTGAATTCAATGTCTCCATCAAGGCTTTGGTATTTTCCATGGCCTCACGAACCCCCTGAACCGCCAACCGGGCATCGGCGCCGATTTCCTCAAAGGGAAACTTGTTGATCCGGTCAAGGGTTTTTGTGAGGCTCGCGACAATTTCATCCAAAGGCGTCTGGATGCTGGGCAGCTCGGAATATTTATCCTTCCAGACAATGGTTTGAAGCGGGGCATCCGGATAAAAATTCAAATCCACAAACAATTGCCCGGTAAGAAAATTGCCCGTCTTAAGCTGGGCCCGGAGTCCCTTTTTGACCAGCAACGCCATATACTTTTTCCGGATTTCCGCAGCCGGCGAGGTGGCGGTCTTAAAAATGCTCTCGGGCTCGATCTCGATGAGCACCGGGATACTGAAATCAAGTTTTTCCACGTCGATGGTCAAATTGATGTCCAGCACCTGGCCGACCCGGATTCCCCTGAATTCAACCGGCGCACCCGCCGCGAGCCCGCGCACGGAACCGGTAAAATTAATGATCCAATAGTCTTTCACGGCGTAGGTTTTCTGGAGTGCATCATGATGGTTGCCATACAAGGTGAAGATATCGTCGGCTTTCGCCGGTTCGGAATCTTCCAGATTGACCGGCGTGTCAAAGGCGATTCCCCCAAGCATAATGCTCACAATGGATTCCGTGTTAACTTTGATACCATTGGCATCCATCGAAAAATCCATGCCCCCGGCATTCCAGAACCGGGTGTTTTTGAGAACAAACCGGTCATAAGGAGAATGAATGAAAATTTTAATATCCACTGATTTGCCGTCTCCGGAAAGCAAAAAACTTTCCACTTCCCCCACCCGAAGCTGCCGGTAATAGATCGGCGAACCCGTGTCCAGGGATCCCAGCCTGTCGGCCCTCAGCACAAAACTTGAGCCCGGAAGATCATTGGTCACAATGGGGGGCCGGTCCAGTCCCATATATGATTGCGCACGCTTGCCCTTTTTATTCGGGTCCACGGATATATAAGCGCCCGCGAAAAGGGTTCCCAGGCCCGACACTTCCCCTGCCGATATCCGGGGTTTGACCACCCAGAACCGGGTCTTGTCCGTCAGATAATCTTCAAAACCCTTAATCAGACTGGCTGACACCACCACATTGGACAAGTCCTGGCTGAGGGACATGGCCTCCACCACCCCGACCTCCACTTCCTTGTATTTGATTTTGGTTTTCCCGGCCTCCAGGCCTTCGGCGGATTTAAAGGTGATGGTAATTTCCGGTCCTTTTTCCGACAGGGTTCTGTATACCAGCCAGCCGCCGATAAGGGCGGCCACCAGCGGCACCAGCCAGATGATGGAAAAAGACCATGCGGGCTCAAGAACCGCCTCCGGAATCACCGTCGGCCCGCTATCAGGATAGTTTTCTTCAGTCATGACGCGTCTCCATTTTATCCCATATCAGACGGGGATCAAAACTCATTGCCGCGAATATGGTGATCACCACCACCGCAGCAAAATATATCGCTCCAGGAGCGACTTCGATGTCCGCGATGGCCCCGACTTTCACCAGCGCCACCATCAGGGTCACCACGTAAATATCCACCATGGACCACCGGCCGATCAATTCAGTGATGCGGTAAAGGCGGGTGCGTTCCTTGGGGCGCCACAAGGACCGGATTTTTAGAGAAATAAGCAGATACGTGAGAATAAACAGTTTCAAAAGCGGCACAAACACGCTCGCCACAAAAATCACCAGGGCGATGGGCCACATGCCGGTTTCAATAAAATAAATCACGCCGCTTAAAATGGTGTCGGCCTGGACCTTGCCCATGGACGTGACCTTCATAATGGGAAGAACATTGGCCGGGATATAAAAAATAAAGGCCGCCATCACCAAGGCCCACGTTCTTGAAATACTGTCCGGCTTGCGTCCATAAAGCCGCTCCCCGCACCGGGGGCAGAAAATGGCTTGATTTCCGCAATCCGCCGGTTTCCGGGTCAGCAAATGGCAGCTTGAACAAGGGAGCAGGGCCGCGCGCTTTGCGGTGGGGGCCAGGGATGTCATCGTTTTCCGCCTCCCAGCCTTTCCCATATAATATGCGGGTCCAGGGACGCCACCGCCCCGGCCAGCACCATAATCAGGGCCGCAAACGAGTAAAGGGAAATGCCTGGAATAATGGTGGCCATTTTGGCCAGCTTGACGATGGAGACCAGAATCCCCAGCATGAACACCTCCATCATGCTCCAGGGCTGAAGTTTCCGGATAAACCGGAAAACATACGCGGTACAGGGTGACATCTGGTTATATTTCAAGGGCAGCAGCACATAAAACAGCCCGGAAAGCTGCACAAACGGCGCCAGGATGCAGGTCAGCAGCACCAGCAGCGACAGACCCCGCATGTCCTGGTCGTATAAGGCTTTCACACCCTGAAATAAGGTGGTTTCCTGCACATTTCCCTGGATTTTCAGCTCTATAAGCGGAAAGGTATTGGAAAGAAAAAAAAGCATCAGCCCCGCGAGAACCAGGGACAGGGTCCGATCCAGACTGTTTCGCTTTCGGGAATAGAGTATCGCCCCGCACCGGGGGCAGCGCGCCTGACCGCCTTCCGGCACCACTGGTATCATTTGCAGTAAATCACAATCATGACAGGCAATTAAAACGGGCTTTTGCATTTTAAGAATTTTTCCACCGCTGAAGAACCTGCCAGATTCCCAGCCCTGTCAACGTCAGACTAATTCCGGAAAAAAAGGCATGGATGATGGAAAATTTCAGGATGCTGGCCTGCCGGGCCGGCCAGTTGTTTAGGCGGACACCCAAATCCTTGGGCGACACCCGGTACTGGTTCCCTTGACCGTCCTCCGCAAATAACCATCCTTTGTCGATCATCGCAGCCAAGGATTGACCGCTCACCCGGATTTCAAAATTATTTTTGGTTTCATCAAGGGGCAGCATCATCTGTTGCGGGGTCCACCAGATATCCGCGTCGCCATAAAACGCTTCAATAAGGCCGCTCGCAAGATTGCTCCCGAAAATAAAGCAACCGAGCACACCGATCCAAAGCATCTGGGGAATGGATTGACGTTTCATTTGCCACATCCTAAACAACGGGGTTTCTTAGGGAACCGACGCCATCAATCCGCAGTTCCAGAACATCACCGGGCTTTGGCCACCTTCCGTTTTCCATGCCGCACCCGCCGGGCAGGGTGCCGGTGGCAACGAATTCGCCGGGAAATAGCATCTCCTCCAGGGACGCCTGGGCAATAGCCTGGCCAAGACTATAACGCATCCCCTGGGTTCCGGTTTTCACCACAACCTCGCCATTTATCCGCACTTCCCCGGCAAGGTCATTAACATGCGGCAGGATTTCATCCGCCGTCACCACAACGTTTGAGACGGCGTTTAAAAAATGTTTGGCCTTGACCGGTCCGAACCCGCTTTTCATCTCGTTTATCTGCACGTCCCTGGCGCTGAAGTCGTTAAACACCACAAAACCCCCGATGGCGGCTTCCGCAGCTTCCGGGCTGGCGTTTTTAAGGGGGCGCACGATGACGGCCCCCAGTTCCAATTCATAATCCAGGGCCTTGCTGTAAGCGGGAAATGCCGCCGGGTGGCCCTCGGTGACAAAGCTCAGATGATTTCCCATATAATAAATGGGTTGCCGGTACCAAAGGGCATGGGGCCGGAAAGCCGGAAACGTCCGCTTAAATACCCGCTCATACGCGGCGGCGACTGTATAGGCCCCCGGCATGAATCGCCGGGCAAATCCCCTTGCCGCGTTTACGGCGTGTGCTTCAAAAAGCATAAAATCCCGGTAGGACAAGGGCTGAAACGGCAGAATCGGGGTTTCGTCCATGGCAGGGATCTGGCCGGAAAAGTCATCGGCGGCGTCTTGCCAGTTCTGCCGATCCACCGGCCCGGCCTGGAGGGCAGCGATGATATCCACCGATGCCCGGCGCTCGTTGTCGCTTATGGGAGCGCTGACTCCTGACAAGACCTTTTCCAGGGGAATCCACCGCTCCCCGCTCTGGATGGCCACCAGAGGGGAAGCATTATTTTTGTAGCGGATGCGTTTCAGTTTCATGGCAAGCCTGAGGAGCAGGGTTTATTGCTGCATGGTCTGTTTTTTGTATCCCGCCGGAACAGCAAATATCCCTGCCGGGGCCTTTCCTTCCTTGAATTCAAGCAGTTCCGTGGTGGCTTTATGGGTCTGGTTCATCATGGTGAAGGTGGAGACCGTCATCACCTGAACCCCCTTGATTTTTGCGATTTCCTTTTTCATGCCATCCACGGAATTCTGAAGACCGGGCATGGAGGAGAGCATACGCGCCGCGAGCTGTTCATAGACTTTCCGGTCCACCTTCAGGTCTTCCGTGGCCCAGACTTCATTGGTGATGGGGCCCATGGCGCTGTTGATGGTCATGATGTATTTGCGGCTTTTCCAGCCATTGATGGTTTTCTGGTCTTTGGTTTCCTGCACCACGGCATCCATTTTCATCATGTTCTGCATCATTTGCCGCATGGCCGCCTGGTCTTCGGGCGTCTCCCCCTCGCCCATCGCCGCCATCATTTCGTTCATATTGATAGGCTGCTCCGTATAGATTTTTGCGGCATGATCGATGATAATCAGCTTTTGTTCTTTTCCCATCATAATGGTGGAGTTATCCGGGTCATCGCTGCGAAACCCTTTTTCAGTGACCCATATTTTTGCGATCACGTCGTTGGCGGGCTGGGTCATCCCCATCATCTGGATAGCGTCCGTATGGACTTTCTGTTTCATGTAAATATCAGCAAAAGCCGCATTCGCAAGGGTGAACACAACGGCCATGGCCAGAATCACAAGGTTCTTCAAACGCTTCATTTCATACTCTCCTCTATTTTAATAATATTGATGAATTGATGAATACCCGCAACAAATTTTTGGGGATCATGGGGCGTTACCACCACCACCCGGTTTGCAAACCGCATCACCACGGATTTTGCGGGGTCGGTTGCATAGGCGCGATATCTCCCCAGAGACCGGTTGGAAAACAGTCCGCGGATGGAAAACAGCCCCCCGTTTCCGAATAGACGAAGGGATTTCTTCATGGCTTCCGGATCAATTTCAATAGATCTCAATCCGGACAAATGAATGGTTGTGCGCCATAACAGACATTTCACATAGACCGCATCTTTTGTCAATTCATACCCCCGAATGATAAACAGCATGCTTCCGAAAAGAATGCACAGGGGTAACACCACCATGGGCAGATCCCGGACGGGTATGAAAACGGGGGTTCCAAACAGGCCCCAGCCCGACATGCCCAAAAGAACCACACAGCTTACGCCCGTGGCGATTTTGACGGACGTTGCCCAGGGGGCGTTATAATATTGGGGATTGATCATTGTTGGCAAAACGCGTATTCAAGAGACAGAAGCCGGGATTCAGAATAAATAATGATAGCCTCCTTTTTTAAATGCTGACTCCTGAATACTGAATTCCGTATGTTTCCCGGCCAGGCGGTTGACCAGGGCAGCTATTCTATAAGAACCCGCCGGACCCGCCGGCTCTCGGTATCCACAACGCAAAATCCCGGCTCCCCATCCTTGCCCATGATTTCTCCGGGGTTTAACACCAGGGTATCGCCGCTTTGTTGCACGACATGCTGATGGGAATGACCGAAGCAGACCAGATCGTATTTCCCGCCTGCCGCAAGCCCTTCTGCGACCGTCCATTCATGGGTAAAAGCAATTTTGAAGCCGTCGATGTCCAGTTCTCCCACAATACTGTCCAGGGTAATCAGGCCGTTGCTTTGCAGGGCGAAACGGGTAAGGAGGGCCTTGTCGCCGTCATTGTTGCCGAACACGCAATGAACCGGAATGTCCACTTTTTCCAGCTCCTTAAACATGAAGGGCGCGACAAAATCCCCGCAGTGGATGATCCGGCCGCAGCCTTCGGCCCGGATCACGGCAAGGGCCTTGCGCAAATTCCAGATATTGTCGTGGCTGTCGCTCATCACGGCGATGTTCATGGATTATTGTCCTTAATTAAAACGCTGACAGTTGCAATGAAACTGTGGGTATTGGGTTTCAGGAATTTTAATGGAGGCCGCTTTTTGCAAAAATACTGCAACGGGGGATAAACAAACAATACTTTTTTACGGGGCTGTCAAAATTTCATCTTATGGATGTCCGTACAGCCGTGTTTTAAGGCATAATTTGCCTTCTTAAGATGCCCCTCGATTGCATCTCGCTCTTTCTGCCTTGCAAGTTCTCGAAATATCTCACCCAAATATTTCCTGAGGTCACCGTATAACCTTCTTGCTGCACATCGGAATCCACACCAAGTGACACTTGCATTCCCATATGGTATGGCTTAAACTCTGTTTGTCGTGCATGGAAAGTCCCCTTTTTTTGCTTTTACATCCCTTCTTCTATCAGTACGATTTATTGCTCGCTGTAAAAGCTAATTTAACAAAGGATGATGAACATGGACAAAAAACCTTCGGAAATGAAAACCGGCAAGGTAATGATTTGGGCATGTCTGGGATGGGCCATGGTATTGCTGCTGGCATTTTTATACGGACAAAAATTCCATGCGGAAGATGTTTTCAGCAGCAGGGTAAAAAAACAAGAAATATTGTCCCGGATGAAAGTGAACCTGATTAAATCTGTTGAAATGGAAAAAAATGCAGTTATGGCAATTACCGATGAAGAGTCAAAGGTTTTTGCGGATCAATCGCTCAAAGCGTCTGATGCTGTCGAAGCTGATCTGCGTCAGCTTGATTTGCTCGCAAAAACCGGAGCCATCGCCGAAGCGGAAAAGCTGATCCCGGAGTTCCACAACGCCTGGGATAATTTACGAAAAATTGATAAAATCCTGCTTGAATTTGCCGTTCAGAATACCAATCTCAAAGCTGCCAGCCTGTCATACACCAAGGGCGCCGTCTCTGTCATGCGGTTTGAACGGGCGCTTAATGCGCTGTCTGAAATTTTTGCCGAAGATGTCCGAATCATAACACCTGCCTCTCACGCGCTTATATCGGTGCTGAAAATTTCCAATCTTCAAGCCCCACACATCAATGCGGCAGACAATGAGCAGATGGATCAAATCGAATCGGTGATGAAAACTGAAGCGGAAAATGCCAAAATGTCTTTGAACGCTCTTTCCGAATTTTCAGATGAGCGGAGCCGGGCCTCCCTTGAGGAAGGCCGCACGGCGTTTGCAGAATTTATGGCGGTGAATGCAGAGATCATCAGACTATCCCGGCAAAACAGCAATATTAAATCCATGGAGCTCTCTTTGGGAAGAAAACGCAAAGCAACTGCCCAGTGCGAGGAAATTCTGAGCATGATACAGGAAGCGGTTCGGGACAGGCCGTTTAAATCCCCACGATAGACTGTGGGGACTGATTTCCGGGTGGATTTAAAGGCTATCATGTAGTTTGCATAATTTTATTTTTACCATAAAAACATAAATTTCAAATAGTTATTCTGATAGGCAGAATCACGGACGTCATGCCGAGCCATTGTAGCCGCCGCTGAATCGCATACGCGGTCTCATTGTGCAGCAGCCTGTGATAAAATTTCTCAAGGCGGAAGGTTATCTGCCCGGAAAAGACGACGGACCTGGGAAATTCACCCGCAATATCCCTGCACAACAGCGTTGCACCCTCCACCACATCGGTTGCCACCGTCATCCGGTAATCCGCAGCAAATCCCAGCCGCCGGGCCAGATCCGCATATTTTTCCAGATCCTTTTGAACGGATTGCGCCAGAGCGTCCATCGCGTCCGCCCCTTTGAATGAACCGGAGTCGATCACCGCCACGGAAACAAAAATAATGTTTTTGTAGGTTTTCGGGAATGTCCGGATGATGGAAAGCAGCGTGTGGATGCCGAAGCCGCTGAAACCCGACACCAGCAGAATCGCGGTCTGATTCTTGGGGTCCGGCGGCAATGGGTTGGCGGCAGCGGCAGTCGGGATATTGAGGAGAACCTCGTCAAGCTGCCCGATTCCTTTGAGCACTTTTTCATAATGGCTGTGAATGAGGTAACACCCCCCAATGACGCCGGATGTGATGAGAAAGGTGATCCAGCCGCCTTCGGTGAATTTTTCAAACGTCGTTACGAGAAGAATGGTGACGCAAAGGACCAGGCCGGTCAGATGTACGCTCAAATACTGTTTCCACTCCCGGTGCTCCTTCCGGTGCCGGATGTAAAAATAAGACATGCCCAGTTGCGACAGGGAAAAGGTGACGAAAACATTGATGGAATACATGACCACCAGGGAGGATACCGAGCCCTGGGTGTAGACCAGCAGGGCAATGGCGCCCACGCCCATGATCATGATGCCGTTCTGCATGGTCAGCCGTTCGGAAAGTGCGGCGAATCGGCGGGGGAACCAGGAATCCACCGCCATGTTCGCCATGACGCGGGGTCCATCGACGAAACCGGCCTGGGCCGCCAGCAGAAGCAGCGCGCCTTCTGAAAAAATAGTGATAAAGGCGATCCATCGGCCCATGGGCCATCCGGCGAAAAGGCTGTCCGCCAGAACCGCATTCAGGGTTTTTCCGGCAACAGGTTTGATATCCAGCAGGGAATAACAGAGGAAGAGGATTCCGGCAGTAAACGCCAGGGAAACCGCCATATACAGCATGGTCCGTTTTCCGGTCTTCACCTTCGGGTCGCGCATGATCTGAAGGCCGTTGGAAACTGCTTCAATCCCGGTGTATGTCCCGCCCCCCAGGGAATACGCCCGCAAAAACAGCATCAATATGCCCATGATGCCGATGGTGGAAATATCCTGGCGGATGCCGGTGTTAAAATTATCCACCAGGGGGATAAACCGGTCGGTATGCGTAAACACCCCATCCACCAGCATGAGGAGGTGGGTGGCGACAAAAACGATAAAAACCGGTGTCAGGATGGTGATGGACTCCTTTACTCCGCGGATATTCAGGAGGATAAGGAGGACGCAGAGAAAGCATGCAAAAAAAACCTTATACGGCTGAAAATCAAAGGGGAGGTAGCTGAAAATGGCGTCCGCGCAAGCTGCCGTGGATATGGTGATGGTCAGGATATAGTCCACCAGCAGGGCGCTGCCGGAAACAACCCCGGCCTTTTTTCCCAGCATGTGGGTGGCGACGATATATCCGCCGCCGCCGTGGGGAAAATGCTCGATAATGCGGGAATAGGCATAGGAAATGATCAAAACGGTCAGCGCGGTGGCCACCCCGAGCAAAACCGCCAGATAGGTATGGCTTCCCAGAGCCCGGTATGCTTCCTCCGGGCCGTAGGACGAGGATGAAAGTCCGTCCGCACCCAGGCCGATCCAGGCAAGGAGCGGTATCAGCGAAATTTTATGGAATATATTCGGGTCGTTAATCTGTTTGGGCGCGCCGATGATGGCCCGCCGGATGTTGCCAAACACCGTGCCTTTTTGTCCGTCTGTTACGGCAGTCATATCCCCATGGCTATTCTTCATTATTGTCCTTTTGGCGTTTTTTATTTTCGGGGTCCGCATCCCTTTGAGCCGTTCCGAAATCAATCCTGCCCGTCTTGTTCCAGGATGTGGCGCGGTCCAGGTTCGCCTGGGCCGGTTTATAGGCGGGATCGATGTCCAGGGCCGCACGATAGAATTTCTGAGATTCCAGTTCATCGCCCTTGATCTCAAGCAGTGCCCCGAGAAGGTTATATGCTTCGGCCTGGGCCGGGTCCACGGCAATGGCCTTTTGGGCTGTTTCCCGCGCATCGGCGAAACGGCGATCCGAAATATGACGTTTGCACAGCTCGATGAGCGAAGGGTAATCAACCGCGCTGTCTTCGTCCAGCGCCTCCCGCTCCAGCACCTGAGTCGCCAGTTCCCGGATTTCGCCGGGGCTGAAGGGCTTCTGAATAAAATCCACCGACCCGATCTTCATGGCTTCCACGGCGGAAGCGATGGTCCCATGGGCGGTGATGATGATCACCCGTGTTTTCGGCCAGTTGTTCTTGATTTCCCGCAAAACCGCCATCCCGTCCATTCCCGGCATTTTCAGATCCAGAAACACCAGCCCGAAGGGTTCTTCGCGAAGTTTCTGCAGCGCTTCTTCGCCGTTTACGGCCGTCTGGACCGGAATTCCCATCGGTTCCAAAGATTGGGACATGGTCAGGCGGATATTTTTTTCATCGTCTACGATCAGAATCGATTGTTTTTCCATGGTTCCTCCTATGGGGCCACCGGCAGGGTGAAGGTAAAGGTGCTGCCCTGGCCGGGGGATGATTCCACCCATATCGTGCCGCCGTGAGCGCGCACGATCTCCTTGCAGATGGCGAGCCCCAGACCCGTGCCGCCCGCCTCCCGCCCCTTCACCTGGACAAATTTCTGAAAAATCCTGGATTGATATTCCGGGGGAATTCCCGGTCCATTGTCTCGCACGGACAAATGCACGTGGGGCCCGATCCGTTGGGCCATGAGCGCTATATGGCAGTCCCTGCCCCCATACCGGAGGGCGTTGGAGATCAGGTTGGTGAGCACCCACGTGATCTTGTTGGCGTCCGCACGAACTTTCGGCAAATCTCCGGCAATGTCCATTTTAAGGCTGGCCTCCTTCATGTCCATCTGGTTTTTGAAAACCGCCTGTACGTGGTTAAAGAGGGTCGGCACCGGCACCTTCTCAAACTCCATTTCGATTCTGCCCGACTCGATCTTGGACAAATCCAGCAAATCATTGATCAAAGCCTTCATCCGGTGAACTTCCTCGTGAGCGGCCTGTAAAAGCTCCCGGTCCTTTTCGGCAAGTCCCTGGGCCGCATGTTCCAGAAGCAGATCAACACTCATTCCCAGGCTGGTGAGCGGGGTCCGCAATTCGTGAGAGGCCGCCATCACAAATTCATCCTTGAGCCGCTCCACTTCTTTCAGGCGGGTGACGTCCCTGAGCAGCAGCACGATGCCGGTAAGTTTTTTGTCCCGTCCATGAATGGCCGTTATGGAAAACAGATAGTGGCGGGATTGTTCCCCTGCCGGGATCGTGATGACCCGCTGTTCGTCGGGGATACTGGGCTGCGCCCCCGTCTCGACGGTTCTGCGAATCAGATCGCACACATTGGGGTCCGCGAAAAAATCAGCGCACGTTAATGAGGCGATTTCCCTCAGTTCCATGCCCATCATTCGTCGGGCAGCGGGGTTGATGCCCGTCACCGTAAGTTTCGTATCGAAAACCACCAGGCCATCCTCAATGCTTGAAAGAATCGCCTCCCCCTTGTTTTTTTCCGAGATGATCTCTTCAATATTCATTTCATGGTAGCGGCAAAGCCGGGTGGCCATCTGGTTGAACTCATCGGCCAGTCGGCCCAGCTCGTCACTGGTTTCCACGGGCACCTGGACGGCGTAGTCCCCTGAAGAAATCTTTTTGGACGCCTCCATAAAGCGCCGGATGGGCCGGACGATCCGCTCGGCGAGAAACAGGCTGAATATCAGGGCCATGACTAACGCCGCCCCCGCCACGAGGCTTGTGGACCAGAAGGCGCGCCGGGCCACGTTGCCGGCCTTTACGCTGGCGGCGTACATGGTTTCCTCGTTTAGGTTGCGAAGATTGATGCATCCTTCGCGCACCTTGGCGAAAAGGGGGTAGATCGTTTCCTGATAAAGAGATAGCCGCAAAGACGGTTTGGTATTGTCGCGCAAATCAGTCAGCCCGGAAAACTGATGCCGGTATGTGGCGTACCCGGCGTCAATGGACTCAAGCAGTTTCGCTTCTCCGGGGATGGTGACGTTGTCCCTGGCCCGGGACAGCCACGAAAGAAACACCCCTTCATTTTCCCGAAATTGTGCGATGCCGGTTGAAGTGTCGCCCAGAAACATGAGCAGGATGCCGCTGTCCTGACGCTCCAGTGCGTCCACCATGTTTTCGGCCGCAATGATGCTCCGGTAGTTTTCGCTCAAGATGGCGTCGGTCGCCCTGCCCAGGGACACCAGATTCGTAACCGCCCACGCAATCACAAGGCCCATAAGGGCAAAGGCGACACCATACCCGATCAGTATTTTCTTTTTTAACGTCATGGGATCCGGTCCTTTACTGGTTTATCGCAAAATACAAAAGCAATAGCCGTGCCATTTTGCGATATATGTAAATTCAATATGTTATTGAATTGCTGAAGGAACTGGCCTTGAAGATTGAAAGGGGACGGCGAATTTTGCCTTGCATTATGCAAGGCAAATGGGGATGAGGCGCAACATCAGATTCCGTAAGCCTTCCTCCTGCGCCAGAGCGTTGCCTGGTCGATACCCAGAACATCCGCCGCTTCCTGGAGGGAGGCGGTATTGGCCATGATTTTCCGGATGTGCAGTTCCTCAATGGCGGACAAGGCCACCCTGTCGCCAATGGCCGGGGCTCCGGAAGCGGGAGCGATATGGTCGGGAAGGTCGGTTTTTCCGATCCGCTCACCGCTTCCCAGGATCACGGCGCGTTCGATGGTATTGCAAAGTTCCCGGACATTTCCGGGCCACGCATGGTTCATCATGGATGTTTCGGCCTCCGTGGTGAAGCCAAGGATGGTTTTGTGGTTGGTGCGGCAGAAATGGGCAAGAAAATTGACGGCCAAGGGCATGATGTCTTCCTTTCGGCTCCGGAGCGGGGGGATCGTCAGGTTGATCACGTTGAGCCGGTGGAACAGGTCTTCCCGGAACCGGCCTTCCGCGACCCGCTTTTCGAGATCGGCGTTGGTGGCCGCGATAAAACGCACATCCGCCTTCCGGGGGGTGGATTCCCCGACGCGCTCATATTCCCTGTCCTGGATAAAACGCAATACTTTGGCCTGGGCCGAAGGGGCCATATCGCCGATTTCATCCAGAAAGAGCGTGCCGCCCTCGCAGGCCGCGATGCGCCCCGGATTATCCCTCACCGCCCCCGTGAACGCGCCCTTGGCATGTCCGAACAATTCACTCTCAAAAAGGTCCGCCGGAACCGCCGGACACGACACAACCGCCATGGGTTTTGCGGCCCTCGGGCTCCAGCGGTGAATGGCCCTTGCAAATACGGATTTTCCCGTGCCGCTTTCCCCGCAAAGCAAGACCGTCGCCTCTGAGGGCGCGACCTTTTTCGCCATTTCAATGACCCGCTGCATGGCGGGATTTTTGCTCTCTATCCGGTTTTCCGGGCCAAGCCGCTGCATGTCTTCCCGGAGGGCGGCGACCTCGGTTTCCAGTTCCCGAATCCTGACGATCCGCCGGGTGAGAAGCCTGACCTGATCCGGGGTGAAGGGTTTGGCGATATAATCGGCAGCGCCCTTTTTCATGGCGTTCACGGCGCTTTCAACGGATGCGTGGGCCGTGATCACCACGATTTTGGTCCAGGGGGATTCGGACAGCAGGACGGGGATCAGTTCCATGCCGTCCTCCCCGCCCAGCCGGAGGTCCAGAAAAGCCAGATCAAAAGATCGCCTCCGGGCTTCCCGAATGGCGTCGTCGGGGTTACTCACCGCAATAACGGCGTGTCCCTCGGCCGTCAGGCAGTAGGAGAGGGTTTTGCGGATATTGGTTTCATCGTCGATGACCAGTATCTGAAGCATGGTGTGAATGGATTCCCTTCCGTGATCAGGGTCAGCCGTCATCATTATATAATCGTTTTTGAAGTCTTCAACGATGGCCGGTTTGGGTTGTTTTTTTAAAACGATGCCCTTATGATACCCGCCATTGGCTAAAAAATAAATGCATTTTACAATCAGGCGCAGCGCATCGCGATTCCGGATGGCCGAAATAATGCCAGTCTGAACCCAGTGCTTACGAAACGGGTTCTATTTCTTGTGAAGCAAACCGACAGGCGAAATATCCCGAATGCAACGGGAGGGGCCGCGCAGCCGGGTCTTTGGCCAGAAAAGCTGTCCCCGAAAACAGTGACGGCCCTGGGATGGCTGGCAATCGTACTGGCCGAAGTATGTTTTTATATTTCAACAATTTATATCCGTTGGGCCAAGGCGGAAGTGACGGTTGACCCCGGTTTTTTCGTATTCGCCCGGTTTTTGCTGGGTTTTTTCGTGGTATGCGGCCTGCTGCTGGCTCAGCGCAGGGATCTCCGGCCCCGCCGGTATGATCTGCTGGTGGGCCGGGCCGTATTTAACAGCATATCGGTGTTCTGTTTTTTCAAGGCCGTGTCCGTGACCTCCCTTGCGGAAGGCAATATCCTGAACATGACCTATCCGGTTTTTCTCGCCGTGATCTCCTGGTTTGTGCTCAAGGAACAGCGTGACCGGATGGCGGTTCTCATGGTGGCGGTGGCCATCGCCGGGATATGGCTGATTCTGGCGCCAGAGCGGATGAACCTGAATATTCAGAACCTATGGGGACTGGGAAGCGGCATGACGGCGTCCCTGGCGATTTTGTACTTAAACATGAGCCGCCGCCATCATGACACGGAAACCATTTTATTCTATATGTTCGGCCTGGGAAGCGTGATCATGTTCGGCGTGTTCCATGATCGGATTTTCTGGCCGAATGCGGCGGAATTTTATTATCTGTTCTGTTGCGCGGCCTTCGGGGTGGGGGGACAGTACCTGCTCACCATGGGATACCGGTATGTCACGGCGGTGGAAGGCAGCGTCCTGTCGTCTTCCCGGATTCTCATGGCTGCGGTGCTGGGCCCCTGGATTGCCCTGGATCCGCCCCTCACAATTTCAGGCTGGATGGGCGCGGTGATGATTCTGGCGGCAAACGTGACCCTGGCGGTGCGGCGGGTGAACAATAAATGAAATAAAACAGCTTATTATGCGATTCATCGCCGGGAAACGGAAATGGCATCATTTTCGATAATTGTTTGATAAGTCTGAATCAGGTATGATAACAAGATAAAAAGCTGCAAAAACACAGCATAATGAGAACCTCACTATTTCTTAAATAAGGAGCAAATAATGCATCTTCCCGAACGTACAATAATGATCTGTTTTCTCCTGATGGTTTTAAGCGCATGCCTGCTTTCCTGTGAGAAACCGAAGCAGGGAAAGGTGGTTGTCTCGGAATCTAATTTTTACATTGAAAGAGTCACCAAAACTGGATTTGAGCTTTGCGCAAAGGGAAAAGTTAAAAATGTCGGAGAGGTGGATGTAAAAAACGTTGCAGTCACAGGCAACTGCCTGTCATGCACCGAGGTATACAAATATGACGGAAGCTGGGTTAATCCGCCGGATACGGGAAAAAGCCCCGAGCAACAGCCCGTCATCAATTCTCTCCCCGTCGGTGAAGAGAAAGAATTCATTATTAAAAATATTGCTTATGCTCCCACACAAAAAGACCAATCACCTAAAGATATACCAAAAGAGCTTGAAGTTGTGATTGTTTCTTTTGAAACAGCTTCTGAATAAGATTTTCAAAACAATCGGACCGGGATCTCAGGGTTCATGGCGGCCGCTAAAGTCATCCGTTTTTCATCATCAAGCGGGCGCTTCTACATCATAAAAAACGGGTCCACATCAATCCCCACGGTGACGCCGCCCGCAGGAACATGCAGGTTGTTTTCAAAAATGAGTCTGCGGGCGAACCGGTGCAGCAGGGCCGCATTGGCGGATTTGAGAAGAACCTGCCAGCGAAAACGGCCCGCGATTCGGGAGAGCGGCGCTTCAATGGGGCCCAAAACCTCAATCCAATCTTGAAAATCGGGATTTCCGGCTTTAAGGCTGTCGCACATCCCCCCGATGCCCTCGGCCTGGATTCTGGTTTTTTCCATGTCGCTTCCGGAAATTTTAAGCTGGATCATGCGGGAAAACGGCGGGTAGTTAAACGCCTTCCGGAAGGTGATTTCCTGGTTGTAAAACGCCATGAAATCATGCTCCTTGGCCGCCGTGATGCTGAAATGCTCAGGGCTGTAGGTTTGCAGGATCACCCGGCCGGGCCGGTCGCCCCGGCCCGCGCGGCCCGCCACCTGGGCCAGCATCTGAAACGTGAGTTCCCCGGCCCGAAAATCCGGAAAGCTCAGGGACAGATCCGCGCAGATGACGCCCACCAGGGTAATATCCGGGAAATCATGGCCTTTGGCCACCATCTGGGTGCCGATGAGAATATCGATCTCGCGTTTTCGAAGGCCCTTTAATAGCTTGAGCAGCGCCCCTTTGCGGACCGTGGTGTCCCGGTCCATGCGCGCCACCCTTGCCTCCGGAAAAATACTTTTGACGGCAGCCTCAATTTTTTCCGTGCCCATGCCCATGAGCTTGATGCCTGATGAGCCGCAGGCCTGGCAAACGGTCCGGGCGGGCAGGGAAAACCCGCACAAATGGCATTTATAGACATTGGCAGCCTGGTGCAGGGTGAGGGTAATGTCGCAGTGCCGGCATTTTAACGGCTCCCCGCATTGGGCGCATACCGGATAAGACGCGAACCCCCGGCGGTTTAAAAACAGCAGCACCTGTTCCCCCCGGTCCAGGGTTTCTTTCATGGCCTGCTGAAGGTCGATGGTGATAAACCGGCGAATTCCCCGGTCCCCCTTGCGCTGTTTCAGGTCCACCACGGTAATTTCCGGCATGGCCTGGGAGAAGACCCGTTTTTGCAGGTTTAGTTCGGAAAATTTTTTAGCGCCCACGTTATACACGGACCCAATCGACGGCGTTGCGGAACCCAGAACCACCACGGCTTCCGCCATTCGCCCCCGGATCACGGCCATGTCCCTGGCGTTATAACGGAACCGGCTTTCCTGTTTGTAGGACGTGTCGTGCTCCTCGTCCACGATGATCAGCCCGACACCGGCGAGGGGCGCGAAAATGGCGGACCGGGCACCGATGACAATGGGGCATTCCCGGTTGATTACCCGAATCCACTGGTCCAGGCGCTCGCCCGCGGACAGGCCGCTGTGCAGCACGGCCACGCATTCACCGAACCGGGCCCGGAACCGCCGCTCAATGCCGGAGATCAGGGCGATTTCCGGAACCAGCACCAGCACGGACAGTCCTTTTTTCAAGGCTTCCGCCGCCGCATGCATATATACTTCGGTTTTGCCGCTGCCCGTGACTCCCGCCAGTAAAAACGTTTCAAACCCGTTGCCCAGGGATTTCATAATGCCGGAAACCACATGCTGCTGGTCCAGGGTGAGTTTTGGCGGCGTGTCCCGCGTCACGGATTCGCCGAAGGGATCACGGTATACCGGCCGGGTAAAAAAGGTGACATAGCCTTTTTGTTCAAGGGCCCGAAGATGATTAGGCGCGGTGGGGATGATCTTCCTGATGTCCGAAACCGCGATTTCCCCATGCTCCGCCACCAGGTTCAGGATCCGCTGCCTGATTTCGGACAGGGTTTCCGGGGGCAGGCCGCATTCCGGCGCGAAACAGACACAGCGTTCGGTTTTTTGACGGGTCGAGGGGTCCGGGATTTCGCGTTTACGGATCACCAGGCCTTCGCGCACGAGTTTGGAAATTTCGGAGGGCGTGATGTCCCGGTTCAGTTTGCCGCCCATCTCCGAAAGCCTGCAAGAACCGGATGCCAGCAAATTTAAAATATCGTTTTCCGGCTCCCCGCCTGTTTTTAACCGCAAGTGTTCCCGCCCTTCCGGGGTGATTTCCAGCACAACACAATCATTGATGTTGATGCCGCCGGGCAGGGCTTCCTTGATGACTTCTCCCAGGGGGTGGATATAATAATCCGCCATCCACCGAAACAGCGGGATCATGGATTCCGGAAACAGCGGCATTTCATCCAGAATCTCGATGACGGGCTTGATGCCGCAGGTTCCGTCAACCATTGCCGGCCCCAGGACATAGCCGGTGATCCGGCGGTTTCCGAACGGGACCAGAACCCGTTTCCCCGCGGCGATCATTGGGCGCAGAGGGTCCGGAACGCTGTAGGTATAGGTTTGAAAAAGGGGAAGGGAAACCGCCACCTCGATGTATGTGAAATCCTCCATAAGCCTTTTCAATTAATCCATCCGGCCGAAACATTCAACTTTAATCCCGGTTTAAAATGACAAAGTCGCCGGAATGGAAGATGCAACATAAGGAAGGCGGAATTGATATGCATAGTTCCGGTCATGGGCGTATCCTTATTATATAGGGTGACGGGTGGATGCAACGCGGGATGGAAAACAGCGTCTTGTTTTCAGGTAGTTTTACCAGCCGGCGGATTCCGGTACATGGGCCATGCATCAATATGAAATTATTCTGGAATGTTTCAAAAAAACATGGTTTTTGAATCGGGATAATGCTATAAACCGTCGTCATGGCGTTTTTTTTCTTGTGATGACGATGAATCGAATCCGGCGCAACCGGAGTTCTCATGTCTTCAACTTGGATGATCAATAGCCGGAAGCGCACTCCCTTAATCCTTCGGCCAGTATATACAGACTGTATATGCCGGGAAAGATGTTTGATCAGAACCTTCTTATCATATTGATATTTTAATATTTATTTCAAAAAACAACCAATCTTGAAGATTTTTTATATAGACTGTAAACCGTCTGTTTTTTACAGATTTATACAGACTATTATGCAAAAAATGAAAAATTGCATCGTTATTGATATCTCTTCGGAGAGAAATAACTTAACAGGAAGATATCTATGGACTTATATGAAAATGAAGAATTGATTTTTGAAGCCCCTGACTACTCGGGTGTCTTAATGTCAGATGATGAAATTAACAAAAAATATCGAGCCGGGGAAATTCGAATTGTAACAGAACAAGCACGATACCCATTAAGCACAATATCGGGGATGGTTCATAGTACAAATTATAAATTAAATCCTGAATACCAAAGGAGGCATCGATGGGACAATCAAAGACGGTCAGCATTGATTGAGTCACTAATAATGAATGTACCTATCCCGCCTGTTTTTTTATATGAATATGAATATTCATCGTATGAAGTTATGGATGGCCTACAAAGGTTAACAGCAATTGCTTCATTTTACGACGACGAATATCCGTTAGAAGGGCTAACAAAATGGCCTGAATTAAATGGGAAAAAATATTCGGAACTACCAAAACTTGTTCAGCAAGGTGTGGACAGAAGATACATATCATCAATTATTCTATTGCATGAAACAGCAAAAAGTGATGAAGAAGCTGAACATCTTAAACAAATGGTCTTTGATAGGATCAATAGCGGTGGAGAAAATCTTACTCCGCAAGAAAAAAGAAATGCAAATTATGATGGTAAATTAAATAAACTTTGCATTTCTTTGTCTTCTGATGAAAATCTTTGCCGTACATGGGATATTCCAATTCAAAAACCAGAGGATAACGCAATTCATTCTGATAGAGCAGCAAATAAACTTTATAAAACTATGGGAGATGTCGAGCTTGTTCTGAGGTTTTTTGCATACAGGCAGAGGCGCGCACTTCAAAGAGGTTCATTAGAATCATACTTGGATTTATATCTTGAACATGGAAATTATTACCCTCAAACCGTTTTAGATAGTTTTGAACTCTTATTTAAATCCACAATAAAACTTGCTTATAATTTATTCGGCGATCAGGCATTTTTTCTTTACCGGCAAAGAAAAACCGGTTGGTCTTGGTACGAAAGACCGACAACGGCAGTCTATGATCCTTTAATGTTTGCCTTGAGTAATAATCTTAATATTTCTGAGCAATTATTGGCGAAAAAGGAAAATATAAATCAAGAACTCATAGAGTTTTATAGGGAAAATTATACCTATTTTGAAGGTAGAAACACTAATCCATCAGCACTTGAAAACCGAGATCAACTTTTTATTCAATTTATATCAAGGTTCGCTTGATATGTTTTTAAGTACTAAGGACTTTATAGGTGGAGTTGACAGTCTAATTTCACATGTAACCTTTGAAGACTCTCGTAACGTATATTTCCAAGAAGGTTTGAAAAAATATTTGGGTAATACTGAATTTGAAGTTCACTTTAGAAATTTTGTTTCTGACATTGTTAAACCATCAATTTTGAATTCAAAACGATTTATTTATAATAGTGCCATTGTCTCTTTATATGGATACTTTGAAAACTTTTTAGAAAATATTATTCGTGAGTTTATAAGAAACATTAACGATAGCATAAAATCATATGCAATGCTTCCTGATCAAATCCAGAAATTTCATCTCGAATCATCAATAGAACTGATAAAAAAAATACAGCGCGATAGAAATATTAATGATGACGACAAGAAGACATTTATTAAAAAAGTAGTCAAAAATATGAATTCATGCGTACAAGAAGTCAATGACTTTACGCTTAACGAACATGCATTTTCAATTCATACCTCAAATTTTAGATATGACACAATCCATGAATTGTTCAAAAAAGTAGGTGTAATAGGGATATCCAGAAAAGCATTAGATAAACCAATATTGGCATCCGAGCTACGAATAAAACGTTCAATTGATACTGTTGTTGACAAAAAGATACTCATTTATTGGTTAATGCATGAACTAAATGACTTAGCGCAAAGAAGAAACGAAATCGCTCACGGGAACATCAGTGATAATTTAGAGTCTATCGAGCTATTCAAAATAAGAGCCAATCTAATACGGTGTTTTGGAGTAGCAATCGACAGTGTTCTTAAAGATCATTTTTATGAATTTGTATATGGTTCCATAGAAAAGTTGACGTTAGGTATTCCAATTAAAGTTTTTCCTCAAATCAGAGTTTTTGGATTCAATAATAATAGCATTGGCCAAGAAGATACCTTTAAAATTATTGAAATTGGCGATGAAGTTTTTGCAATCAACGCTGATAGCCCAACGAAATTTGTTTATGGGAAAATTCTATCCATCCGAAAAGCAGGAAACGAAGTTGATAAAATTGAACTTCCGACAACAGATGAATTTGCTATAGGTGTTGATTTCAACGTTTCCTCTAACATGAAAAAACGCGAGATCCATATTTCAAAGAAGGCATAACATTTGCCATTTCAGGAGCAATCTCCCCATGTTCGATCCGATCCGCCAAAACCCTTAGCGCAAGGGCTTTTGCAAGCGCGATGGCCTCGTCACGGGATTGCCCGTAAACCATGGATTCCGGGGACAGCTTATTCATCCCATAAAAATGGACAGGATTTCCATACCATTTTCCCTGGTCCTCTTTTGATTTCCCGGGTGATGACAGGTTCAAAAAGTCAATCTTGCCCCTTTTTCATCATGCGGCGCTGCGTTATAACCTGTTCTTCACAAGTGAAGCTGTTCCATCTCCACACCAAGCGCCTCGGCAATCCGGGCCAGCGTGGTTTTGCGGGGTCTTGCTTTCGGTTTTTCCATCTGAGAATATGCCGCCTGGGTAATTCCCAGACGTTTTGCCATTTCCTCCTGGGAAATGCCTTTATATTCACGCCATGCGAGGACAAGCCCTTTTGCTTTTTTCAACAACCTCGTGCGGGAAATAGACTTTTCTTTATTTAAACCAGCCGGGGACGAATTCGTACATTATTTGCGCTGATGACGGTAAATGTCTGTTCTAATTTGTCCTTATACTGCCCGATGGCGGTTGTGACAACTGATGCCTTGGCAGCAGGGCCTAAACCGGAAAGCCGAATTAAAACGATACCGAATGAATAGCGGTGGTCTCTGAAAATCAATTCCCCAAAATCCTTGTCAGCGGTCAACAAGACGCAGCCTTCTTGATTGGCTATTTCCAAAACAGCCGCATCGGAAATACCTGGCTCCATTTCAACAACCGCAATTACGGTATACCCTTCGTTGCGCAAGAAACACACAATCGGCTGGTCAACACTCTCATCCGCGACAAAAATCATGCTGTTTTCAGAACCGGATAAATAGCGTCCGCCCGCAGGGTTTCAGCGGCAAAGGCAATAGCGGCGAGAACGGCCTCATGGTTGAGGCGGGGATGGGCTTCGAGAAGTTGTTCAATCGTCTCGCCGGTTGAAAGCTTTTCGAGAATAAGCTCAACCGGGATGCGGGTGCCGATAATAACCGGTTTTCCCATCATAATGCCAATATCTGAATGAATATATTCTCGCCAATCCATATTTCACCTGATCCCAAAAATAATTTAAAAATAATACTGATGGTTATTTACTATCACAGTTCATATCGAAATAAAACGAACTTTTTATGTGCCGAACTGACACCCCTTCTTACCCTATTGCCTGTGTCATTTGCGTGGGCATTAAATACACATTGTGCAGGATTCCGGGGACAGTATATTCAACCCTCATTCAGCTCCGATTCCCATCAAACGCTTAATTAATTTATAATTATTATTTCAGGATGTTAAATCTTAAAAAATCCAGACGGCCAGAACCTTCCGGGCTCCCTGGAATTACGGGAACATCTTCTGTATTTCCGCTGTTAATTAACATGGGGCGGGATTTAGGGTGTCAGCGACTTCGTGAACGTGTATGAATCCGGCCAGAATGAAAATGCCACTATTTTTAAGCATGACTTTTAACTGAAAAGCACCGAACTTAGGGCAACAGTCTGAAAGGTTATAACATTTCGAAACAGACGGAATTAAGAAGAAGGTTGAAGAAGACATTCACTTAAATGTTTTCAGAAGAAAATGCCACATATTCAAATCGCCAGTTTTCATACAATTTCACGTCGCTGTTGACATTTAGGGACGCCCCACAGCAACCAAAAGATTGACTTAACAACATAAACGGACTATGCTGACTAGTAACAAAGAATGAACAGGAGGTTTTATGAATACATCATGGAAATTACAAGATGCTAAAGCAAAATTCAGTCAGGTTGTTGAAAACGCTTTGAAGACCGGGCCGCAATATGTAACGCGTAGAGGTCAAGAAGCAGTGGTCATCCTATCCGTTAAAGAATATCAAAAAATCACCACAAAAAAACCGACATTAAAAGAATTCCTGTTAAGTTGTCCCAAAATGGACGATGGCTTTGAATTTGAGAGGCAAAAGGATCATCCAAGGGATATTGAATTTTGAACTATTTATTAGATACTTGCGTGATATCAGAATTGGTCAGGCCAACTCCAAATGAGGCCGTCATCAATTGGATGATTCATATACCTAATGAAAGACTTTTTTTATCCGTCATAACCATTGGAGAAATACGTAAAGGAATAACAAAACTTCCTGAATCAAAAAAGAAAAATCAACTCACAAATTGGCTTAATACCCTTCTGGAAGATTACCAGGCAAGAATTTATCCCATTAATTTAACGGTTGCAGAAAATTGGGGGATTATTCAAGGGAAAGCAGACAACAATGGTACTCCAGTCGCCTCAGTGGACAGCTTGATAGCGGCAGTGGCTCAAACATACAATTTAATTGTCGTAACAAGAAATGAGAATGACTTTGCCTCAACCAATGTAACAATATTAAATCCATGGAAAAATGAAGGATAAAAAACCTGAAAAAGATGAATTACGGGCGGAGTATAAGCGTTCCGATTTTCCCGGCGGCCTTGTGCGGGGCAAGTACGCAAAGCGCCTGAAAGAATCCTCTAATGTCATAGTCCTGAGACCGGAAGTTGCTGAAGCATTCCCTAACGAGGAGGCGGTTAATAACGCGCTTCTGTCTCTTATTGATATCACTCATAAAACAACACGCCCAAAACGTTCCACCGGATCATTCAGCCTGAATAAACTCGGCAATGAGCCCGATGATGGTGGCCGTTCGCCGAAATAAAACATTTGACATCTGTTGTTTTAAAGCTACAATATAATCATGAATGATGCCAGAATAGAACTTCTCGAATATTTAACCGAAAACGGAGAAAACACTTTCCATAAATGGCTTATTTCACTGAAAGACCGATCTGCGCGGGCTCGGATTCGGGTTCGGTTGAATCATGTAAGACTTGGGAATTTTGGTGATTACAAGGCTGTTGGAAAAGGTGTGAATGAGTTGCGAGTGGATTATGGCCCGGGATACCGGATTTATTACGGGAAATCGGAGACGGCCGTTGTAATTTTACTGTGCGGAGGTTCTAAAAAATCCCAATCAAAAGATATTCGGCTGGCTCAGGCTTATTAGGCCGATTTCCAAAAGAGGGCGAAATGACGAATAAAACAACCGAAAAATATGAAAATAATCTCAAGGAAGACCTTCGAGATCCGGCTGAGGCTGCGGAATATCTGAATGCCGCATTAGCGGATGGTTCGCAGGAAGTATTTTTGATGGCGTTAAAAGACGTTGCAAACGCAAAGGGCATTTCTGAAATAGCGAGGAAAACAAGGCTCAACCGTGAAAATCTTTATCGAATTCTTTCAACGCAAGGCAATCCAAAATTAAAAAGTTTGAGTTCCGTTCTTCACAGCGTCGGCCTGAAACTGTCCATTGAAGTGGAAAATCAGATTTAAAATCCAAAACAGGACACCATGTTCGCCCATCCTCTTCTTGTTCAATTTCAATGGTAAAATTCATTTCGATATTCCTTATTCAGACATGCGTTTTGTTTTTACATCAATGGCGATTGTGTTGTGCTCCTGCCGCAAGTTTGATAGGTTGGCCACAAAACAGTTCCTGTTTAAATTGGTGCATGCATAAGGGTGGCCGACATGAAAAAACCAGCGGTGTCCATCGCATTATTAATATTGGTATTATCATTATTTTCAAATGGCTGTGCCGTATTTAAAACAGCCTTTCCGGATGATAACGCCCGGATTGTGAAAGACCTTGAATCCCGAACCCTCGCCATCGGGTCTTATGCCCTGGACCACACCATCCGGGGAAAAAAGGCCAAGCGCATGTATTTCCAGTTTGAAAGGGATGGCAAGCCTTTTTTCCGGTTTCGCTCCGATCATATCCGGGCCGGAAAACGCTATGTGTATATCTATAATGCCGACGGCGGGCACGACTATCATTATTTTCCAGATGAGCGCATTGCCTACCGATGCCCCACGAACGGGTTATGGAATGCGGACAATTACGACAAGGCCAGGGCCGCGCATTTTAATTATCAGGGCGCGGTGGTGACCGGGGAGGACGTGATTGACGGCCGGGGCTGCTATGTGCTGAAATTTCAAAACCAATGGATCGCGGTGTGGAAGGAAAAAGGCATTGCGCTGGCGGTCATGAACCGCCCAGACAACAAAGAAGATGCTGTTTTTTATGAGAATATCCAATTTGATCTTCCGGACGACACGTTTGCCGTGCCTGCCGGGGTGACCATTATTGACCGAAAAGACGGATTTTTTAAATAAATTTTATAACTGCTCAAGTATTCAGAAGTCAGAATTCAGGAGACAGAATGAGGGAACCAGCAAGAAAATTTGAAGACTTGGTGGTGTGGCAGAAAGCCCATCAATTCGTGCTTGCAGTTTATCGATTGACGCATGCCTTCCCACGTTCTGAAATCTATGGCCTGTCTTCCCAATTTCGTCGGGCAGCCGTATCTATTGCAGCTAACATCTCAGAGGGATTCAGAAAGCGCGGGCACGCCGACAAGGTTCGTTTTCTCAATATAGCCCAAGGATCTTGAATATGGTGATGTTTCTGAACAAACCCGGTTAATTGAAGAAACCAGTAAATTACTGGAAGCTTACATGCAGGCTATTCTGAATTCTGACTCCTGAATTCTGAATACCTGAGTAGTTGCTAAATTTTTACCCATAAGGAGACCTCATGCCCGAAGAACTCTACCCCAATCTCTTTCGCATCAAAATTCCCCTGCCGGAAAGCCCCCTCAAATATCTCAATTCTTACGTGATCAAAGGCGGCGGCCGGAACCTCATCATTGACACCGGACTTAACCGGAAAGAGTGCAAGGCCGCCATGATGGAAGGGCTGGCAGAACTTAACATCACCCTGGATACCGTTGATATTTTTATCACCCATCTCCATGCGGACCATTTCGGGCTCCTGGGGGAGCTGGTGACGCCAACCACGAATGTGTATTTCAACCGCCCGGATTCGGAACTGATTGAGCACTGGGAGGGATTTGAGCCCATGATTCGCTACGCCGCAAAAAACGGGTTTCCGGAAGCCCTGCTGCGCACGGCCCTGAACCAGCATCCGGGTTTTAAATACGGCACGAGCTGGATTCCGTCTTTAAACATTCTAAGCGATAACGACACCCTCACCATCGGGGACTATACCTTTACCTGCATTCAGACCCCCGGCCACACCCAGGGCCATACCTGCCTGTATAATGCGAAAAACCGGTTTCTCATTGCCGGAGACCATATTCTCGGCACCATTTCACCCAATATTCAGTGCTGGATGGAGGACACCGACCCGCTGCGGGAATATCTGGAAAGCCTGGACAAGGTGTATGACCTGCCGGTGGACCGGGTGCTGCCCGGTCACCGGCGATTGTTTGACAATTTCAGGGAACGGATTGACGAGTTGAAGAATCATCACGCGCTTCGGCTTCAGGAGGCGCTCGATATACTGGATCGCCAGTCGCCCCAGACTGCGTTTGACGTGGCGTCGAAAATGACCTGGGATCTGGTGGCGAATTCCTGGGAGGATTTTCCGGTGGCCCAAAAATGGTTCGCCACCGGAGAAGCCATTTCCCATTTGCGGTATCTGGAAAACAAGGGGAAAATCCGGCGAACCACGGAAACGCCGGTGGTTATGTTTGGCTCACTGTGACCAAGATTAAGCTCTTGGAATCATATTTAATAATGATCGAGCAAAGCGAGACCGAAACTTCAGGCACTTATCACTTTTAAAAATCATTCCCCCCGCCGGGACAACGGCAAATAGCAGGCTTCGGTGTTTCCCGTATAAATCTGCCGGGGCCGGGTGATTTTCTGCTCAATATCGTCGTTATTTTCCTTCCACTGGGCGATCCAGCCCGGCAAACGGCCGATGGCGAACATAACAGTAAACATATTGGTGGGAATCCCCAGAGCCCGGAGCAGGATGCCGGAATAAAAGTCCACGTTGGGATACAGGTGCTTGTCCACGAAATAGGCATCGCTCAAGGCCGCCTCCTCCAGCTCCTTGGCGATGTCCAGCAGGGGATCGTCGATATTGAGCTTGGGCAGCACCTTATCCACGACTTTCTTCATGATCTTGGCCCTGGGATCATAAGTCTTGTACACCCGGTGGCCGAAGCCCATGAGCCGGAACGGGTTGTCCTTGCTTTTGGCCCGCGCCACGATTTCGCTGGTCTTGATGCCGGTCTTGTGAATTTCCGTAAGCATTTCAATGACTTTCTGGTTCGCACCCCCGTGCAGCGTGCCCCAGAGGGCGGAAATGCCCGCGGAAATGGAGGCGTAAATATTGGCCTTGGCGCTCCCCACGGTCTTGACGGCGGAGGTGGAGCAGTTCTGCTCGTGGTCCGCATGAAGAATCCAAAACGTATTGAGGGCCTTGACCAGATCGTCATCGATTCTGTAGGGATTGACCGGGCTGTCAAACATCATGTTGAGAAAATTAGCGCAATAGGTGTAGTCGGCCCTGGGATACACCACCTTGTGGCCCCGGGAAATCTTGTAGGACATGGCGGCCATGGTGCGCACCTTGGAAAGCAGGCGGATGGCGACCTTGTGAAAATCATCCTCGGTTTGGATATATTCCGGATAAAAACTGCGCAGGGTGTTCACCATGGCGGATAGGATGCCCATGGGGTGGGACTGGCGGGGAAAATTCTGGAAAAAACTCCGCATGTCCTCATGGACCATGGACTGATCGTTGAGCATGACGCTGTTGTCGATGAGTTCCCGGCGGCTGGGCAGCTTGCCGTTGATGATGAGATAGGCGGTTTCCACAAAGGTGGAATGTTCGGCCAATTCCTCGATGGGGATGCCCCGGTGCCTCAGAATGCCTTTTTCGCCGTCCATGAAGGTAATGGCGCTCTTGCATGACCCGGTATTGCCGAACCCCGGATCATAGGTGATGTATCCGGTGGCCGAGCGCAGGCTTCGGATGTCAATGGCTTTTTCGCCTTCCGTTCCCGTGATTACCGGCAGTTCCAGCTCTTTTCCATCAATAATTAATTTGGCGGTTTCCGTTGCCATGATGTGTTCCTTTAAATTTCAGATATCGTGTTTCCCGCTATCCGTGCGGGCATTTTATTTATTTCCGGAAAAAAGTACTTGAATTCCGCATGTGCGTCAAGAATTTAAAACCATAATTATATTATGGCGTTACGGGAAAATATGGTTAAAACCGGAATGCCCGGCCCAGTTTCAAAAAATACCTATCTGGCTTTTTTATTCATCGAACTTCACCGGCGTCTTAAAATCAGAGGGCTTAATAACAAGCACCGAACATTTTAAATGGTCGAGAATGGTCTCCGCCGTATTGCCGATAACAAGCCCCGCGATGCCTGTTCGTGCAACCGTTCCCATTACCACAAGATCCGCTTTCAACTCCGCCGCCAATGCCGGTATCTTCTTTTTTGCCGATCCCTTTGGAAGGTGAAAATCAGGAGAAAGGTATGTATATGCATCTTTGCCGATCCGATCTCTTAAGGCCTCACTCAGTTTATAAAGCCCATTTTGGTGGAGAATATATTCTTTTTCGACATGGGCGGTGATGCCTTTATTCGTATTGACACCTCTTGACCGCATGGTCCCTTCGGCAAAGGCTTCCCAGGCATGGGCCAAATGAAGGGCGGCAAAATCAGATATTGCCAGACAGCCCGCCAATTCAAGAATTTCCTGGTTGAGTTCTTGCTCAATGGCTGTCGATTGCAGCAGATCGAAATCGACAGCCGCTACAATGCACTTATAACTGGATTTTTCCGGCAATTTCATAAGCCATAGCGGACACGGGCATTTTCGCAGCAAATGAAGATCATCGCTGCCGGACAGCCTTTTAAAAAAACCGGGATTTTCCGCGGGCTTTATCACCAGATCATATTTATTGCGCAAAACAGCACGAATGACCTCAATAAAAGCCCTGCGGCCCATCAGCACATCGAGCTGGATTTTCAAACGGTGCTGGTATGGCTTGACCAAAGCCTCCATATCTTTCATGCGGCCGGTTATTGTATCGTCTTTGTAACGATCCGCAACAGGGGGTATCACGTCTATAATTGTCAGGTTTGCCTGGTTATTCTCCGCCAGAGAAACCGCTCGTGCGACAGCCGAAACCTGGTCCATCGTTGTTTCAGCGACGTAGAAAATATTTTTGAATCGATTCATCTTTTTCGCTTCCCTTCGATGCGATTTTCTCTATTTGCATCGAAGCCCTGCTTTTTTTAAAATCGCGTGTACCTTACAACCAAAGCCATTCATTTAAGCAGAATTTCCGTTAATGGCTTTGCGCCCAGCGTTTATTGTCTCGATTGCAAAATCTGAATGGTCACTGTTATGGGTAACAGTTTTGGCGATTGCCGGCAAGTTTTAAAAGGAGGGTGCGTTATCCTGCCTTGCTTTATGCGGCCTGGCGGTTTATACTGATAGCGTGTATAAATCAATAAAAAATCAAATACGTTAAAAAATAAACGGTTACCAGCCAATTCATTTCAAAACACACGGTATAAAAACCGCATAAAGGAGGAGATAGTGGCAAAACCCAATTATAAATTTGCGAAACGGCAGAAAGAATTGGCCAAACAGAAAAAGAAGGAAGAAAAAAAACAGCGCAAACTGGAGAATGCGGAATCAGGCGGGGCCGAGAACCCGGAAGAAGTGGCAGAGGATACGGAAGACGACGAAACCCAGGAATAATATTCATAAATAGAGGTGAAGCATGATTAAAATATTCAGTGGAGAAACAACGGCAAAGCTGGGCACGAAAAAAAAGCCTGCCGTGGTGCATGTGCAGACCGAGGCGCGAAAGGCGGAAGTAGCCGCCATATTTGAAAAAAACGGATGGCAGTGTACGATTGGACTGGAGCCGGACAAGCCTGAAGACATCACGGACCTGGAAGTATTGCAAAACACCCCCAAAACCGTGTCTGTGGAAAAAGTTCCTGGCCGCAATGATCCCTGTCCCTGCGGCAGCGGCAAAAAATTCAAGAAATGCTGCGGGTAGGTTAGAAAAATGGCTGAAGGCTTTAAGGCTGAAGACTGATGGCTGATGGGCGGTCGGGATAGCGCCGTTTTCAGTCCGTAATATTGAATTCATTATTAAATCATACACATGGAGAGATTATGACAGATTTCCGAATGAGTGAAATTTTGGATTTAATGAAGAAAACCGCACCCTTTCTGGTATTCCGGTTTTTAATTTATTTCGGCATCACCCTAGCATATATTATCGTCACCGGAGCCGGGGCCGGGACGGGTTATCTTGTCGGCCATATCGGCAAAAATCCCGAGACCTTTGGTTTTTATGGGGGACTGGCCGGTTTCGGCCTGGTTTCCGCAGGGGTTTATTTTATCCGGGAATATCTCTTGTATATGGTAAAGGCTGGCCATATCGCCGTGCTGGTGGAGATCATGGATGGCAAGACACTTCCCGAAGGCCGGGGCCAGATTGATTATGCCCAAAAGATGGTGCGGGACCGGTTTGCGGAATCCTCCGTGCTGTTTGGTCTGGACCAGTTGATCAAAGGCGTACTCAAGGCCTTCAACAGCGTGTTTTTCACCATTGCGAATTTTCTGCCCATTCCGGGGTTGCAGGGCCTTGTCAAATTTCTCAATACGGTCATCAATTTATCATTAACCTATCTTGACGAGGTGATTCTGGCCCATAATTTCCGCACACGGGCGGACAATCCCTGGAAATCCGGCCAGACCGCGCTGATCCTCTACGCGCAGAACTATCAGGCGTTTCTGAAAAACGCCTTCTTCATGGCATTTTTCATCTGGGGACTGACGTTTCTGGTGTTTCTGATCATTCTGGCCCCGGTGGCCGGGCTCGTCAGCCTGTTTCCGGGAATGGGCGGCGGCCTTACGCTGATCTGCGCACTGATGTTTGCGTGGGGCGTCAAGCAGGCGATTATTGAGCCCATCGGCATGACGGCGCTGATGCAGGTGTTCTTTAAAGTTACCGAGGGCCAGGAACCCAATCCGGAATGGGACGCCAAACTGGACGCGGCATCCGCGAAATTTGGCGAAATCAAGCAAAAAGCCCTGGCATGGGGCCGGGGTGAAAAGCCGGGGGCCCAGCCGGAAGCGGGCGCATAATTTTGACGGATTTGGATATATAAATGCGATACGAAGGACAGATTTTCAGGCCGTTTTCAGAGGCGAACAGCTATTTGCTTCAGTGCACCATCGGGTGTTCCCATAACCAGTGCACGTTTTGCGGCATGTACAAGGACCGCAAATACCGGATCCGCCCTCTTGCGGAAATTAAAGAAGATATCCGCATGGCCAAGGCCCATTACGGGGATTTGGAAAAGGTGTTTTTGTGCGACGGGGACGCGGTGGCCATGGAAACCGGTGTGCTTCTGGAAATATTAAACGATCTTTACCGGACCTTTCCGTCCCTGCGGCATGTGGGCACTTATGTGGGGCCCCAAAGCACCTTGTCGAAATCCATGTCGGAACTGGGCGCGCTGCGGGCTGCCGGGCTCACCAAAGCCTATCTCGGCGTTGAAACCGGCGATGACCGGCTCCTTGCGGAAATCAAAAAAGGGGTGACCGCCGCCGAAATGCTCCAGGCCGGGCAAAATCTGGTAAACGCGAATATCAACCTGTCGTCCATGGTGCTTCTGGGAATCGCGGGCAAAGGCGTGCGGGCACGGGAACACGCCATCGCCACGGCGGAAATCACCAACCAAATGAAGCCGCAATATCTGGCGGCCCTCACCACCACCCCGGTGCCGGGCACGGTATTGTTCCACAAAATGCAAAAAGGGGAATTCGAGCTGCCCGATCCGTTTGAAACCTTAGAGGAAATGAAGCTGATGTTTGAGGGCATCACCATCGACAATGTAAAATTTGTCGGGGTCCATGCGTCCAATTATCTGCCCGTGAGCGGCACCCTTCAGCGGGACAAGGAAAAAATGCTGGCGACTGTTAACGCGGTTCTGGAAACCCGGAACAAGAGCGCGCTCCGGTCCGAGGGCATGCGGGGGCTGTAACCGTTTTGGGAGAAAGCGCGATCAATTAAAGGGATAAAATATGGAACCGGATAAAATTTATAATGACATATCAAACCTGCCCCCGGAAGCGCGGCAGCAGCTTAATGCAATAGCTCAATTTGATCTGAATGATTTCATTTCAAACAAACCATTTAAAATGAATTGTCGTTGCCGGATCTCGCTGGATTTTTGATAATGAGTTTTTCTTCGTTTTTTTTCTCCTTCGGATACAAGTTTATAACCTTCTTTTTCAACGGGTTCCAAAGCTGTCAATTTTAGCTCAAGATCATCAAAATCCGTTCCTGAGATCGGCGAAAAGTTTGGTTCATAACCGAATGCCTTCATTTCCGTGTAGCACAGAGATTCAATATACAAAATTTCATCTGCGGTGAGTTTTTTTGGATAGTTTCCAAAATTATTTTGGATAATGGGAGATGAAATATTTTTCCACTCCGCTGCAGCAAGTGCATTGGCTTGTGTCCTTTTATGCATATGAAAATCCAGCATCCCAGGATGAAACTTCAGTTTTAATTCACCACAAACAAAATCCAGCGTCTTTTCGGGATATTGAATGAGGTCTTCATATTTAAATGCGGGTATTTTTTTCTTGTCCTGCATTGCTGCACGCATGAAAGAAAATCCGGTTTGATCCTTTTTCCATGTGTTAGAAGCCTTTACGGCTCCACCCCTTATCGCATGACTGTGTTTCCAGGAAGCCGCCATATCACGGGGATCTCGGATCATATAAACATATTGTGCTTCCTCAAAATGTTCTGTTAAAAAAATCGCAAATTCATATATTCGGTTTTCTTTAACAAAGGCTATTTTCTTGTGATTGGCTTCCGTCTCCATTTGATAAATATAGCGAAACAATCCGCCAATATCCCCTTGGGCGATATTCTCTTTAAGCTCTTTTTTAGTAAAGGAATATTCCCAGACGGCATTTTTTGAATTCAACAAGTTAAACGCATCATCGAGCAAACGCGACCAATTTTCTTTTTTTAAATCGCCATACCTGTACAAACAAGGGATGATCACATCCCCCACATGGGAGGTATTGGGTCCGCAAACCTCCGGATGCGAATCAAAAATCTTTGTAAGCAGATTACTGCCTGATCGTTCAGAACCCATGAAAAATATGTATTTCATTTCAATGTTGTCCAAAAATGGAATTTGAATGCGTCATTACGACAGTGTCGATGCCTTTATGACTTTCGCCTGGCTCAGCATGTTAATTATCGTCTTTTTATTGTTGTGCATCAGAAGATCAATAATGGACAGGGAAGGAATAAAATTTTCCGTGGCGCCCTGTTTATAGTCAGTTTCTATTGCCGAAAGAAAATAAAGCTCCACGCCGGCCGCCGAAAAATCATCCGGCTGATAAAGATGTTGTCCGGCAATGGGATTAATATAGGAATGCCCACCGGCTATTTTTGTTAATTCTATCAGCCTGGCATTAACGGAAAGGGATTGCGATACCTTATCATTAATCATATCAGACGCACGATAAAATCGGGCTTGAATTTCCAAATAATCACATACCTTTCTGATTGATTCTTCCGACAAACGTGAGATCCTATGTTCTTGTATTTCTATTACTTTTTTGATCAGAGAAACGATTTCAGCATAGTGGTCTGCCTTGCTGTAATGATGGTGCAAGCTTAAAAAAAATTTATAATGAAATCTTTTCCAAAACTGTTCCGCAATGAATCGCTGGCTGATCAAGGAACGCTGGTTCCCCTTTTTTAACGGAACAGAAAAAAATATGGGCGCTGTTTTCGATCTGATTCGGTTTCTATTGATCCAACCCCGCTCTATGTATTGTACGTTGTCCAGAAAAATAAATATATCAGCGGCATAGATGAGCTGAAAATACCCTATATAAGGGAATAGGTAAGGTTGAATAATGGCAACTTTCATAAAAAAACCATTTCAAAATCGCTTGAGGATGTGATCTGTCAGACGTCTAATGGTTTCTTCTTTCACTGAAGCGAGCTCAGGGTGGCACGGTATATTCACGATTCTGGAATAAAGCCCTTCAGCAACCGAAAAACCTTCGTCCAACGGCTGATAATATTTTCGAAGGGTGATCCATGGATTATTAAGCATTTCCTTTGATACGGGAAAAGGAGCCAGAAACGGCAGATGTCCATGAATATTTTCCGGTAAATGTTCTGCTAATGGAATCAACCCCTTCTCCTTTGCAATACTGTTAATCCGCCTTGCTTGTAATCGGTAAAGCCTTTGCCATTTCGGCATGGTAATCAATCTTTGCAGAATTAATGCGGAATCGAAATCGGAAATTTTCCCATTTGTAAAATTTTGCCGATGATCTTTTTCAATACCCACGCCGAAATTAAGCAAGGCGCGAAATGTTTCCTCATCTTCTGCATGAACCACTGCGCAACCGCCTTCACCTACACCCCAGGGTTTTGTTTGATGGAAACTGACCGCCTCACAGGGAGCCTCCGGCATTGTCCGGGTGCAGGTTAAAAATGCCTGCGCATTATCCATCACCAGGATTTTATTTTTTTCCCGGCACAAATTCACATAGGGACTTATGTCCTGGCACAAACCAAAAACATTGGTTACCATGACTGCATCCCAGGAATTTTCCGGCAAAGACTTGAGAGAATCGATATCCAGCATGCCTTTTGCGTTGCAGTCCACGAGGAGCGCATCCGCCAGGGGACCGATTTTGGTTGAAAAAAAACCAAGCGCTGACACAACCCATTTCAAGCGCCTTTTTGCTTTTATTTCATTCAGCCTTGCTAATCCATGCAATGCCTCAGTGGCGCTTTTACAAACAACAACCCGTTTATCTTGATTGATACCCATTTTCAGGGCAAGGGATGATTCCAGTATTTTTGATACAGGACCGAAATTCGCCCAGTGGTTGTTTTCTCGCGAAGTGGAAAGGATGTTCTCTAATAAATCAAAATCAATTGGTTTGTTTTCAATAAAATCAACCTTGCCATTTTCATTCGAAGACCGGCTCATCGCTTCTTGCCGTTCCAGAAGATGTGGGAAAAGCATAAGATCATAACCATAGCATCGCATTTTCCAAGAGAATCGCAATGTTTCTTTTGGACAATTTTCCATACCGCCATATGCCAGCGGATTATAAATCCAGTCCGGGTTGATTTTTCTTATGGTTTCACAAACCTTTTCCCGATATATGATAAACCAGTTGACCCGATCCATGCTTGAAAAATTACAGATATTAAGGATTTGTCCAAGGGAAAACATAAATGAGGCTTTAAATTCATTATAAAGACGATAAATTATCCACGCACTGTTAAGGCCGCCGGCCTCTATTAAAACAATAACGCCTTTTCCGCCAAGTTCTTCACGGGCTGAACGCATGGCAGTAAGAATAGTATCGAGCTGCCAGCCCGCATGTGTCTCGTGAACCTCGATATATCGGTAATTTTTCAGACGGGCAAATTCCGGAAAATGCTTTGCATATCCAGGTGCTGCAACAATAACAGGCCTGTTTCGGATTTCAGATATAAAATCTTCAAACTCACCATTATACACAGCCTCTTTCCAGAATAAGCCATCATAGACTGGAACAGCAGGGCTTATGGCATCCCGAATTTCAAATCGGGTTTCTTCCAATCCCTCAATAGGCGTTCTTTCAATGCGCCATCCATCCCGCCAGCCGTATTCAGAGGCGAGATTCAATATCCGCGGATAAAGATGCGCCTGCTTTAAAAATCTGCGGACATCACAAAAAACAGTTACCGGCCATCGCTTAGCGAAGCGGGTGGCCAATTCAGACCATTGCGCTTCAGTCATTTCATCCGCAAAATTTAGCCCCCGTGATTGTCTCCGCATGCGAACGCAGAATTCCCAGAAACCATGATTCAGCTTTACTGCGGAAAAAAAATCCCCGTTACGAATTTTTTCAACGATATTTCCGGTTGTCAATTCACCAAAATGGGTTGATGTGACTGAGTTAGGGCCTTTTATTGGGGTATCCATGACGGTTCGAGCCTGTTATTCAACGATCTTTTTGTTTAAAATATAGAAGCTAAAAAATTATTTTACCGAAGACATATTCCAATGACCGAGATCCTTATCGAGCGCTTCGCTCAACAACTCAACATATGGCTTATAATACTTTATCAGGTGAATTTCATCATCATGTGAAATTTTTCTCGGATCCCTTGATTTCCCGAACACCTCACCCTCGACCGGCGATTTCCAGCCATCATCAACACCGATAAACCGATAAAGCCTTTGCAAAAGAAGCTGGGGGGAGATCTCCAATTCATCATAAAAAAGGATGAGAAACTGTTCGTCGCGAACGTAGTATCTGGAAATTTTGTTGATGTGATCAATATAATGTCCGCGCTCCCGGATATATTGCAGATTGTTCTTGAAGGCCTCCATGAATGGAACTTCTTTGGGAATATTGCCCAATCTGCGCGCCATTTTCCACTGGGAAAAGGCGCGTTCAGTGGGATTTCTCAGAATGCAAAATATTTTTGCCTCTGGAAGCAGGGCGTAAATTTTTTCAATGGCTGCCGGGATCACCATGTATTCCGGCGTAATTTCCCCCTTTTTCTGACCGTGTCCAGCTGAAATAAAATGCTGCGCATACCCGGATTCCGGTTGGTTTCCCAAAAAAAACCGCAACTCTTTTTTTTCCGGCATAAAAACTTCCGGATGGGTTTTCAATTGCTGGTAGAGCCATGAAGTTCCCGATTTCTGTGCGCCGATCCCCAAAAAATCAGGAAGGCAATTATTCCGCATAAAGCATTCTCATCCAATACGCACCGAAAAAAAGAGCAGCTACTGTATAAAAGGAGCTGCTCTTAAAAATCCGTTGGGCCCGCTCAGACAGTATTTTTGCAGCAACAAACTTCCTGGACGGGTCATAGAAAAGGTCGGAGCGGAAAAAGTTATTTATCCAAAGCGGCCTTCAATAAGTTTTCCAATTCCGCGATTCTTGCTTCCATTTTTTCGATTTTTGAATTCAAGGCCTGTATCGATGCCAAAGCAACCGCTGAGGTATCCAGCGAACTGATGGTTTTATCCGAATCGCCCAATCCATAAGCAGCATGAAAATCCTGGGCCATGGGCCCCATATGTCGAACCGTTTCCGGATCGGAGTTATAGTTCCAGGTGGACACTTCAACTTCCAGCGCTTTTTTCAGAACCGCTTCCGGGTCAACCGGCTCGATATTTGATTTTATATTCCGGTCGGATCCCTGAGAAAGGGCTCCCTGAATGGTAAGATTTCCCGAACTGTCCAGCTCCATTTCAATAACCCCCGTTCCATCCCGGGTGATTCTGAATTTGTCCTGCACATTGGTCAATTTCCAGGTTGTCGCTGTGGCGGTATCTTCAAAAACAATCCGTGAGCCTCCGTTGTTCTCAAGTCTCAACATGTTGCGATCGGCAGTTGTTGGGTTCGTTTCCAAGATATGAAGTTTGGTATCCGGCGACCACGTGCCGATTCCCACATATCCATCGCTTCTTAACGTCAGTGTGTTGGTAGGGGCTGACGGCTGAATCCTGAACGGAAGTTTAGAACCCCCGGTGACATCCCGGATAAAAAAATTGGCTTCGTTGCCGGCGACATCCCAGACGTAAGTCCCCCACCCACCAGTTCCATCTTGATCCAAACGAATCCCGGGCGTATTCCCGTCAGCAATATGCAATCTCAATACCGGTATGGATGTTCCCAGCCCGATGCGCCCGCCATCGTCCACATACAAGGCATTTGTCCGGGCGCCGGCTTCAATTTTAAAAGGGGTTTTTGCGGCGGTTGAATCCTCTACCGAGAAATAACTGGCGCCGCCGGATGCCGAGTCGTTGACTATAATTCGCCAGTCGTTTGAAGGAAATCCGGCCGATGTGCTGGTATCATCAAAATGGATTCTCAGATTGTTTTCCTTTAACCGCATTGTGTCAAAACCAAATTCGTCGCCATTCACACAGTCAAGTCCCACACATTCGCTCCCCTGAACCTGCAAATCATCGGCAATCACCTGATCGGCGTGGGCAATCCCGCTACTGAGCACCAAAAAAAAGACGAAAACAATGCCTGTTAATATATTTCCCATGTTCATCTCCCCCCTCTATTCTTCTTCAGTAGCATTCATGTTAACCATCATGCCGTTTTTAACTCGAAATCCGCCGGATTGATACAAACCGACACTCACCATGTCCGGTTCTTTTTGCCGTCCGTTCTCCATTTTCCGGTTCTTTTGTTTCATATCGGAAGCGGCCTTGATTTCATATTTGTAGTAGCCGTCATTGACCCTTCCCATCCAGTCCAATGGGATATAGGCCCCTCCATTCAATTCTTCCTGATAAGTAAAATCATCCGGCCCGGCGATTGAGATGGTTGCGTTGACAACAGACTGCTTTAAATCAAGCTGCAGAGCGTCCTCGAAAACTTCAACATCCGCAACATCATTGGATTGGCCTGAAAAAGCCGTACCCGCACCTAACAATAATAGCGCAACGACCACCGTCATCAAAAGACAACCCGACTTCAAATCTTTCATGTCCTTTCCCCCTTTTTAAAATGAAAAATCATGGTTTTTGACAAAGGTTACAAATACCAGTTGGATTTATAAAAATCAATTGATTATCTATCATCTGAGCGGCTTTTCAAAAGTTCACACCAGCCGGGAATGGGGGCAGGCCTAAATCCTTTCCCTGCTTTTTGGAAACGGAACCGTTGAAAAGTGAAATGGCCTGAAGTGATGGACTTTGGTTCCATTTTTAAAAAAAATGGCGCGGCTAACGACTCCGAAACTTCAATCACTGATGGCTTTGTTTATTGAAAAATTTCTTATTTCGGTTTCTGTTTTCTCAGGTCGGTGAGCATGGAAAACACCCACGGCCTGAATTCAATGAATAATCCCGCGCTATACCGTCCCTTCAGCGGCAAGGCAGCGTCCATTTCAGCCAGATCATTAAATTGCCGGAACAGGCGGTCGATTTTTTTCAGAATTGCTTTGAGAGAAGATTCGGAAAGCACCCCCGGACTGAACAACAGGCGATCATTGGGCAAATCGAAAGCGTGATTCATGAAATCTTCCAGTATGGTCTTAAAATAAAGGCTCCACAGCGGACCGTTCTTTCGCCAGAAAATGTTTTTGTTGACCCGCAGGCGCACCCGGTTGTTCGGGTGCAGTTCAAGCAGCCCCAACCGGTCGAGCCGGACCAGCAGGCGCGTGCTTTCCTCTTCCGCAATATCGTATTCCGCAACGATATGCGCCACGGACCAACCGTTGATCAGAAAATAGAACAGCGCCATGAGTTTCGGATCATCCGCCAGCGCCTTTTCCTGGTCCATACTCAGCACGTTGGCCGCATTCCGGCTCTGCTGCCGAGCCATCAGCGCCAGATCATACAATTCCAGATCCAGAATCTTGCATATTTCCTCAAGACGCTTCAATGAGAGGTTCTGCTGTGAAAACAGGCACTTGATACTTGTTTCGCTGAGCCCCATTAGAGTGGCGAGCTGATGGTACGTCATGCCTTTGGCCTTGAGGTATTTTTTAAGCGCTTCCAGCATTTCCAATGTTTGATTCATTCAGCTCTCCAAAAATGTTGACCGCCATCGTACCATAATATGGTACTTTTTTAAAGTCTCTTTACGTTTAAATAAAACATACGGTAGGTTATTCATAGGATTAATGTACTTAAAGGGTTCATTAAGAACTTAAAGGCGCGGGAGAAACAACCCAAAAAGGAGATTGCCATGGATTTTACGGAAATCATCTATGAACGCAGGGGCGAAGTCGCTATCATCACCTTCAACCGGCCGGAAGTGCGCAACTGTGTGGGACCGCAAACCCATCTGGAACTGGTTCAGGCGTGGAGTGATTTCCGGGAGGACGGCACAGCCAAAGTCGCCATCATCACAGGTGCGGGCGATAAGGCATTTTGCGCGGGCGGGGACATCAAGGCGGGGGAGCGGCTCATTCCCATAACACCTTCGGAAATCGCGGCCCATAACCGGGGGGAGCGGCCCGGCATTCTCGGCCCCAGCCGATGGACGGACATTTACAAACCCATCATTGCCGCCGTAAACGGGGTGGCCTATGCCGGGGGAGTGGAATGGGCGTGCTTTGCGGATATCCGGATTGCGGAGGAACACGCCACCTTCGGCGTCACCTGCCGCCGGTGGAATATCGGACTGGCGGATGGCGGCACCCAGCGGCTGCCGCGTATCATCGGTATGGGCCGGGCCATGGAACTGATTATCACGGGCCGGGTGATTGACGCAACGGAGGCCGAGCGCATCGGCCTTGTCAATGAAGTGGTGCCCAAAGGAAAATCCCTGGAACGGGCGCTTGAACTGGCGGGATTTATTTGCGGGCTTCCCCAGCCGGCCATCCGCACCGACAAAGAGGCCGCTGTCCGAGGGTTCGGGCTGCCGCTCCCGGAGGGGCTGTGCGTTGAGGCGGAATGTTTCAACCGGCTGGCGCATACGCCGGAGCTGATCGAGGGGGTGCGGCGGTTTATTGAAAGGGACCATCCGGACCGGCAGCAAAATGAAACGCCTGTCACGCCCGGAATCCGGCGGGGGTAAGCCGGGGTTTATCTTTCCGAGGCCACGTCCTTGTCAAAATCCGATTTTCCCATTGATTGAACGTCCGCGTATTCTTTTTGAAACGTATCGATCATTTCGGCAATGGGCACATCCGCATATATTCCGCGATCATAAAGATATTCCATGTGCTGGTTGCCGTTTAAATCAAAGGGATGGTAAATGGAATCCCCGGTTCCGTCAAAATCCAGGGGCCGGATATTGTATTTTTCACACAGCTCAATATTAAATGCGGGTGTGGCCTTCACCCATCGTTTGTCCAGATAAAGGCTGGTGTATCCGTGCCAGTAAAAAATATCCGTTTTCATCAACTCGCGCATCCGGGCCGTGGAGAGGTGATTCCGGACATCCGCAAAACCCAGGCTGGCCGGGATATTCAGGCTTCGGCAGCAGGCAGCCAAAAGAATGGCTTTCGCCACGCACCAGCCCCGGCCAATGGCCAGAGTCGTGCTGGCCTTCAGCCCGTCAACGGTCATGGTGATGGAATAGGGATCATAAAAGATGCCATCCCGGACCGCGTAATACAGGCGAACCGCCTGATTCACGGGGTCTGTAATGCCGCTCGCCTGCTTTTCGATGAATGCCTGTATCAGCGGGTGATCGTAGTCCAGAGTGGGGGTGCGAAGCAGGTATTGTTGCATCGAAATTCCTTATTCAAGATATCAGCCCATAATTGATTTCAGCGTTTCCATGAGCATTTTCGCATCTCCGGCATCCGGCTTGGGCGGCAACTGGGCCATGATGCCCAGGCCTTCGGACGTCTCATGGAATTCTTCCGGCGTGAGCCGGCTCACCACCGCCTGATTGATCATGGCATTTTTCATGAGAATGTTTTTGGCGATTTTAAGCCCCGGTTGAGCCCCCACGGATTCATCAATCACCGCAAGATCCACGATTTTTCCGGTTACGGCGGCCAACGCGGCAGCCTCGGAATCCGCCCAGGCAATGGATGCGGGTTCAATTTTTTGAATGCCTTCGGCCAGGGCCGTAAAATCATCGGGCCGGGACGTAACAATCAATACTTGTTTCATATCTCTCACTTTTTATTATAGGGATTAAACCGGTTGCGGCCCCAGATTTTCTGATAATAATCGTCAATCGCCTCTCCCAGGGTATTGACCGCAAGGGTTGCGCAGTGCATGTGGTCATCGGGAAGGCCGTCCAGCTCCGCCGCCACATTTTCCGGCGTCAATTTCAACGCATCGTCAATGGTTTTTCCGCAGACCAACTGGCTCATGGCGCTTCCACAGGCCACCGTATAGGTGCATCCCCTGGGCGCGTGCCGGATATCCAATATCCGCCGCCCTTCTATGGCCATGGACACTTCAATGGCATCCCCGCAAACGCCGACGCCAACGGCTTTGCCGTCGGCGTTCGGGATGGTTCCCAGATGGCGAGGCTGATTGGCATGGGCGGCAAAACGTCGGCTGACGACATGGGGCTCATGGTCCCCATGCCCCTCAGGCTCTGTTTCATGCAGATTTTCACTCATTTTTCTTCTGCCCGTGAATTAATGACCGCCGCCACCGCCGCAGGTATGTTCTTGTGAAAACTGGGGCAGTTGCCCGTTAATCAGGGCCTTGACCGCATCTCCCACGGTCTGGAAATCTCCGCCGAAATATACCTCAATGCCCACCTGGTTGAAACCCATGAGGGGCCTGAAACCCATGCCGCCGGCAATGAGTTTTTTGGCGCCTTTTTCGGCCAGGTACTGGACCGGGGCCAGGCACCCGCCCTGCTGATGGGGCATATTGGGAATGACTTCAACGGATTCAATGGCCTTGTCTTTAACGGAAACCATGGTGTACAGGTCGCAATGGCCGAAATGCGCGCCCAGAGGGGCGTCGAGTCCGCCGGGCGCGGATGATGGAATGGCGATAAGGGTGTTCATTGTGTTCTCCTTTTATAATGGTTTGTTTGATATGTTTTGAGTATTGGCTTACTATTCATCTGATTTTCATTCTTCTGTCAAGGCCAATAATTGCTCCCAGATATTTTTCAACTGGTTTGAAAAAACGCCGTTGGCTTCAAATTCGGTGATGGTCCGGCCCTTGATCATGGCTTTCGTGATCACCGGGTCATGGGGCAGGCGGCCAAGAAAGGTGAATCCGTTTTCCCGGCTGTACGCCTCGATGGCTGTGGATTCTTTTTCGTTCAGGTCGCTTTTGTTGATGATAATGGCCACCGGAACCCTGAAATGGCCGCAGAGTTCCGCCACCCGCGCAAGATCATGGCGGCCCGAAGGCGTGGGTTCGGTCACGATGGCCGCCACCGAAACGCCGGAGAGGGAGGCAATGACCGGGCACCCGATGCCGGGCGTGCCGTCGGACAAAATGAGATCCAGGCCCTTTTTTTCTGCCATTTCTTTTGCTTTTTGCCGGAGAAGGGCCACCAGGCGGCCGGAATTTTCCTCGCCGGGAAAGAGTTGCGCGTGTACCAGAGGCCCGAACCGGGTGTCTGAAACAAACCACCGGCCGCAGTGCCGTGAGGGAAAATCAATGGCTTCCGCCGGGCAGAAGGCCACGCAGACCTTGCACCCTTCACATTTCATGGGATTAATTCGAAATACCGGGCCGACTTCTTGAACCGCGTCGTAACGGCACATTTCCAGACATTTGCCGCAGCCCGTGCACAAATTTTCGTTAATGACCGCTTCATTGCCGGAGAAAAAATCTTCGGCCCGGTTGATATCCGGCTTTAAAATCAAATGCATGTCCGGGGCGTCCACGTCCAAATCGCATATGACATGGTTTTTCGCCAGATGGGCAAAGGCCGCAGTGAGGGATGTTTTGCCGGTGCCGCCCTTGCCGCTGATGATGAGGATTTCTTTCATTTTGCGCCCTCCCCGCCGTCGGCAGCCCGCTCTCTGATTTTTTTGGAAAGAACAGTAAAAAGCTGCCGCATCTCTTCCGATGTATCCGCAATAATGCAGCCATTGGAATAGGCTTCGGCGATCCGGCGGTCATAGGGGATTTCCGCCAGGATTTCAAGGTTCTGGACCGCGCAATAATTGTAGATTTCGGAATTTCCGAGACCTGCCCGATTCACCACCACACCCATGGGTTTTTTCATGGGAGCAAACGCCTGATGGGCCAGCTTCATGTCATACACCCCAAACGGTGTGGGTTCCGTCACCAGAATAATCATGTCAGCGTCCATCACCGAATTGACGGCAGGGCACGAAACGCCGGGGGGCGAATCAATGATCGCGTCCGCCGGGGATGCGCTGATCCGGTCCTCCAGCCGGGCTTTCACCGCCCGCATCAGCGGCGGGCTCATGGCCTCGCCCACCCGCAACTGGCCCATGATAAAATCGCCTTTTTGCCAATGGCCCCAGGAGATATCACCCAGTTCCCGAAAGTCCACCGACAGGGCTTTTTCCGGGCAAATAGCAATGCAGCCGCCGCAGCCATGACACATTTCCGGAAAAGTCATGAGGATTTCACCCATGAGGCTGATGGCCTTGAACTGGCACAGGGCGCTGCATTCACCGCACCGGCTGCACAAGGATTCGTCCACCTTCGGGACTTCCATATAGGCTTTATGGGTTCCGGATATGGCGGGATTCAAAAACAAATGGAGATTGGGCTCTTCCACATCCAGATCCACGGCAACCACCGGGTCCGGCCAGACTGACAGCAGTGA